>Ga0187892_10000082_pt1 | contig 215746 bp, 194 predicted proteins | sample MA1701073metaG_FD_139345 | JGI IMG/M metagenome (GOLD analysis project Ga0187892, IMG submission 139345) | Bio-ooze microbial communities from a basaltic lava cave in the Kipuka Kanohina Cave System on the Island of Hawaii, USA - MA170107-3 metaG ... | reverse complement strand
CGTCCGGGACCGGCAGACCGAGATCGCGGCAGGCCGCCTGGATGCAAGCGACGATCGCCCCCGCCGAGTCGATCAGCGTCCCGTCCCAGTCGAACACGACGAGGTCAAACCGCTTCGGCATCGGCGCGCGGGCGTTGCAGCTCGGCGAGGAACCGCCCGAGCTCGTCCGGCAACGGCGCCGCGAGCTCGATCCGCGCGCCGGTGAGCGGGTGGTCGAACGCGAGCGCCTGGGCATGGAGGAACATGCGTCTGAGCCCCTGCCTCGTCAGGCGGCGGTTCAGCTCGAAATCGCCGTACTTCTCGTCGCCGGCCACCGGGAATCCGAGGTGCGCCAGCTGGACGCGGATCTGGTGGGTGCGGCCGGTGTCGAGCGTCGCTTCCAGAAGGGAGAACTCGCGGTAGCAGTCCCGCAGCCGGAACCGGGTCCGGGATGCCTGGCCACCCTCCGCCACGCTCACCCGGCGCTCGCCCGTCGCAGTGACGCGCTTGCGCAGCGGAAGCACGACCTCGCGGGCCGGTCGGCCCCAGGTGCCCCGCACCAGCGCGAGATAGCACTTCGTCACCCTCCCCTCACGCAGCGCCGCGTGGAGCCCGAGAAGTGCGGTGCGCTTCTTTGCCAGGGCGAGCAACCCCGAGGTCTCCCGGTCGATCCGGTGCACGAGCTCGAGGAAGCGCGCCTGCGGCCGCTCGGCCCGCAGGCGCTCGATCACCCCGAAGCCCACGCCGCTGCCGCCGTGCACGGCGACCCCGGCCGGCTTGTCGATGACCAAGAGCGCTTCGTCCTCGAAGACGACTCGGAAGCCGGCCGCGCGGGGCCGGACTGCCGGGCGCTCGGCCGGCCCGCTCCGCCGGACCGGCGGGATCCGGACCCGGTCGCCGGGCTGCAGCCGATAGGTGGCGTCGACCCGCCGGCTGTTCACCCTGACCTCGCCCCCACGGAGCAGGCGGTAGACGCGGCTGCGGGGCACCCCCTTCAGCTCGCGCAGCAGGAAATTATCGATGCGCTGTGGCGAATGGCTCTCGTCCACGACGACGAGGCTTGCCTGCGCATTGCGTAAACCCTTCATTCTCCATATAATCCGCGCGCTGTCTTCGCTTGCGGGACAGCGACCGCTAGGCCAGCGCCCGGTCGCCGACACGTCCCCGGCCCAACGGCCGCGAAGCGGGCCCGCTATTGGCACGAATCAAGCCCGTCAGCTGGTTGTACTCGCTCACCAGAAGCAGCGATAGTAATCGACTAGCGCGCCGGAATCCGTTGACCTGATTCCCCCCAGCCCGGCACGGGGAGACCAAGGCCGGGCGACATACACGTTCAATCCGACTGACCACCAACCCGCGAGTCCAAGCGCGAATCGCCATGCTTCGCTAAGGCCCCATCAGTCAGCGACGTGTTGTCCAGCGGCGCGCCCGGAGAAGAACTATATGAAGCGCATGCTGTTCAACGCGACACAGGCCGAGGAACTCCGTGTCGCGATCGTCGACGGTCAGAAGTTGATCGACCTCGACATCGAATCGGCCAGCAAGGAACAACGCAAAGGCAACGTCTACAAAGGCCTCATCACCCGCGTCGAGCCCAGCCTCGAAGCCGCATTCGTCGACTACGGCACCGAGCGCCACGGGTTCCTGCCCTTCAAGGAGATCACCCGGGCCTACTTCCGGCCCGACGCCGAGCCCGGCCGCGCCCGCATCCAGGATGCGATCGCCGAGGGCACCGAGGTCATCGTCCAGGTCGAGAAGGACGAGCGCGGCAACAAGGGCGCCGCGCTCACGACTTTCATCAGCCTCGCCGGGCGCTATCTCGTCCTGATGCCCAACAACCCGCGCGGCGGGGGCGTTTCCCGCCGCGTCGAGGGCGAGGACCGCAACGAGCTCCGCGAGACGATGGAGAAGCTGCCGGTCCCGCAGGGGATGAGCATCATCGCGCGCACCGCCGGCATCGGCCGGTCGCTCGAAGAGCTGGAATGGGACCTGAAGTACCTCCTCAAGCTCTGGGAGAAGATCCTGGAGGCGGCCGAGTCGCAGCGCGACGACGCCGGCAGGATCGTCAACCCCGCGCCGTTCCTGATCTACCAGGAATCGAGCCTGGTCATCCGCGCGATCCGCGACTACTACCAGCCCGACATCGGCGAGCTCCTGGTCGACACCGACTCGATCTTCGAGCAGACGGTGGCGTTCATGGGCAACGTGATGCCCGACAACGTCCAGCGCGTCAAGCGCTACCGCGACGACGTGCCACTGTTCTCGCGCTTCCAGATCGAGCACCAGATCGAGAGCGCCTACTCGCGCCAGGTGGCGCTGCCGTCGGGCGGCGCGGTCGTCATCGACCACACCGAGGCGCTGGTCGCGATCGACGTGAACTCCGCGCGCGCGACCAAGGGCTCGGACATCGAGGAGACGGCGCTGCGCACCAACCTCGAGGCGGCGGACGAGCTCGCGCGCCAGCTGCGGCTGCGCGACCTCGGCGGCCTGATCGTGATCGACTTCATCGACATGGAGAACCAGCGCAACCAGCGCGAGGTCGAGAACCGGCTGCGCGACGCGCTGCGCTACGACCGGGCGCGCGTGCAGATGGGCAAGATCTCCCGGTTCGGGCTCATGGAGCTGTCGCGCCAGCGGCTGCGGCCCTCGCTCGAGGAGACCGCGCACCAGCCCTGCCCGCGCTGCAGCGGCATCGGGTTCATCCGCGGCATCGAGTCGACCGCGCTGCACATCCTGCGCATCATCCAGGAAGAGGCGATGAAGGAGAACAGCGCGGCGGTGCACGTCCAGGTGCCGGTGGACGTCGCGACCTACCTGCTGAACGAGAAGCGCACGGACATCCACGCCCTCGAGGCGCGGCTCAAGGTCAGCATCGTCCTGATCCCCAACATCCATCTCGAGACGCCGCACTACAAGATCGAGCGGCTGCGGCACGACGATCTCAACCAGGAGGGCGTGCTGCCGCCGAGCTACAACCTGGTGGAGCCGCCGACCGAAGAGGCGACGTACGTCGTCCAGCAGGAAGCGCGCGGCCCGCGCCAGCAGGCGGTGGTTCAGGGCGTCACGCCCGAGCAGCCGGCGCCGATCGCGCCGCCCCGGCCGATCGTCGAGCCGGCCAAGCCGATGGCCCCGGTGCGGCCGCCCGCGGCGCCCGAAGCGCCGGGACTCGTCGACCGGATCATGGGCTGGTTCCGTCGCGCGCCGCCGGCGCACGAGCCCGAGGTCGTGCGGCCCGCGCCGGTACGCTCGCAGCCGCAGGAGCGGCGCGACCGCGGCGACCGGTTCGAGCGGCGTGACCGCGGGCCCGACCGGCGCCCGTTCCGCGGCGACGGCCAGGACCGCGGCCGCGGCGATCGTCCGCCGCGGCAGGACCGGATGCAGCCGCAGGGGCGCGGCCCAGGCGGCGAGCGCCAAGGGCGCGGCGACCAGCACCCGCGCGACCAGCGGGGTCCGCGCCACGAGGAGCGCCCGCGCCACGAAGAGCGCCCGCGCCACGGCGACCGCCCGCCGCAGCACGAGACGCGCATGTTCCAGGGCAGTGGCCCCGCGCCGGGCGGCCAACCTCGCTCCGGTGAAGGGCAGCAGCAGGACGCCGAGCGCCGCCGCGGCCGCCGTAACCGGCGGGACCGGGGCGAGCGGCGGGAAGGCGAAGCCCGTCCGGATCGCGCGAGCGGGATCCCCCCCGAGCGCATCATGCCGCCGCCGGCCGCGGCACGTGCCGCGCCGCCGCCGGCCCCTGCGACATTGCCATACACCATGGAGCCATCCGGAGAGGAGCGCGCGCCGGCGCCCGCGATCGAGCCGAAACCGGTGCCGAGCGCGATGCCCTCACCGCCGCCCCCGCCGCCGCAGGATCTCGATACGGCCTTGCGCGAGAGCGGCCTGGTGATGATCGAGACCGATCGCGGCAAGGTGCAGGAGGACGCGCCGGTCGCCGAGACTCCTGCCGCGCGCCCGCGGCGCGAGCGCCGTCCGCCTCCGCCCGACGCGAACGAACCGCTGGAGCAGGTCGAGACCCGGAACGCGGACACCGACGCCGGCGCTCGACCGCCGGCCTGAGCCGACAGGTCGCCGCGGCCCTTGTCCGGGTCGCGGCCCCACCGCCTAGGAGGCGGGGCCGGCCGGCTCCGGCAACTCGCCCCGCAAGTGGTCGAGCAGACCCTGGGCCGCGTCTTCGACCAGGTTGAGCACGAGCTCGAAGCCGTCGGGCCCGCCGTAATAGGGGTCTGGCACCTCGTCAGTGCGCGAGCGGCGCGCGAACTCCATGAGCATGCGCAGCTTGTGCCCGGCGCTCGGCGGCGCGAACCGCGCGAGAATTGCGTGATGGTCGCGATCCATCGCGAGCACCAGGTCGAAGCTGTGGAAGTCCTCGCGCGCGATCCGGCGGGCGCGCAGGCGCGAGAGGTCGTACCCGCGAGCGCTCGCGGCGGCCTGCGTCCGCGGATCCGGCGGCTCGCCGACGTGGTATCCGTGCGTGCCGGCCGAGTCCGCGCCGATGAGATGGGCGAGGCCCGCCCGCTCGACGAGCCTCTGGAACACCGCCTCCGCAGTCGGCGAGCGGCAGATGTTTCCCGTGCAGACGAACAGGACCCGTTTCACGGCGACGCCTTCCCGGGCGGCAGCTCCTCCTCGAGCGCGACGCCGAACACCTTCTTCTTCACCTCCGCGAGCCGATCGCGCACGCGGGCGGCCTGCTCGAACTCGAGATTGCGCGCGTGCTCCAGCATCTGCCGCTCGAGCCGCTTGATCTCGCGCCCGATGTCCTTCTCGGTCATCGCCTCGTAGCGCGCCTGCTCCTCGGCCGCCTTCAGCTCGGCGCGCGCCGCATCGGCGTCGTACACGCCGTCAATGATGTCCTTGATGCGCTTCGAGACACCCTTCGGCGTGATCCGGTGGGCGACGTTGAACGCGAGCTGCTTGGCGCGCCGGCGCTCGGTCTCCTCGAGCGCCCGCCGCATCGAGTCCGTGACGGCGTCGGCGTAGAGGATCGCCGCGCCGTTGATGTGCCGCGCCGCGCGGCCGATGGTCTGGATCAGCGAGCGCTCCGAGCGCAGGAACCCCTCCTTGTCGGCGTCGAGGATCGCCACCAGCGACACCTCGGGGATGTCGAGCCCTTCGCGCAGCAGGTTGATCCCGACGAGGACGTCGAAGGCACCGAGGCGCAGGTCGCGGATGATCTCCACCCGCTCCACCGTCTCGACCTCGGAGTGCAGGTACCGGACCTTGACGCCGTGCTCGCGGAGGTATTCGGTGAGGTCCTCGGCCATGCGCTTCGTGAGCGTCGTCACCAGTACCCGCTCGTCGCTGGCCACGCGCACGCCGATCTCGGAGAGCAGGTCGTCGACCTGGGTGGAGGCTGGCCGCACCTCGACCTCGGGGTCGACGAGCCCGGTCGGCCGTACCACCTGCTCGACGACCTGGCCCGAGCGCGCGAGCTCGTACGCGGCCGGCGTGGCCGACACGAAGATCGTCTGGCGCATCAGTCCTTCGAACTCGTCGAACCGCAGCGGGCGGTTGTCGAGGGCCGAGGGGAGGCGAAAGCCGTAGTCGACCAGGTTCTCCTTGCGCGAGCGGTCGCCGCGGTACATGCCGCCGAGCTGCGGGATCGTCACGTGGCTCTCGTCGACGATCATCAGCGCGCTCGGCGGCAGATAGTCGATCAGCGTCGGCGGGGGCTCGCCCGGCTCGCGGCCCGACAGGTGGCGCGAGTAGTTCTCGATCCCCTTGCAGAACCCCATCTCGTTGAGCATCTCCAAGTCGAACCGCGTTCGCTGCTCGATGCGCTGCGCCTCGACGAGCTTCCCCTGCCGGTGGAAGAACTCGATTCGCTCGGCGAGCTCGACCTTGATCGCCTCGATGGCGCGAAGCGTCGTGGCGCGGGGCGTGACATAGTGGCTCGACGGATAGACCGTGAAGCGCGAGACCCGCTGCACCGACCGACCGGTCAGCGGATCGAAAAGCATCAGGCTGTCGACCTCGTCGTCGAAGAGGGTCAACCGGAGCGCCGTCTCCGAGTGCTCCGCAGGGAAGATGTCGATGACCTCGCCGCGCACCCGGAACGTGCCGCGGCGAAAGTCGAGCTCGGCGCGCTCGTACTGCATCGCGACGAGGCGGCCGATGACCTCGCGCTGGTTCACCTTCTCCCGCTCGCGCAGGTGCAGGATCATGCCGTGGTAGTCGACCGGGTCGCCGATCCCGTAGATGCAGGACACCGTGGCCACGATCACCGCGTCGTCGCGCTCGAGCAGGGATTTGGTCGCCGAAAGCCGCATCTGCTCGATGTGCTCGTTGATGCTCGAGTCCTTCTCGATGTAGAGGTCGCGCGCCGGGACGTAGGCCTCGGGCTGGTAGTAGTCGTAGTACGAGACGAAGTACTCGACCGCGTTCTCGGGAAAGAACTCGCGGAACTCGGAGTAGAGCTGGGCGGCGAGCGTCTTGTTGGGCGCGAGCACGAGCGCCGGCCGGCCGAGCCGCGCGATCACGTTCGCCATGGTGTAGGTCTTGCCGGAGCCGGTGACGCCGAGCAGCGTCTGGAACGCGAGCCCGTCCCGCAGACCCTCGGCGAGCTTCGCGACCGCCTCCGGCTGGTCGCCGGCCGGCGCGAACAGCTGATTCAGCCGGAACGGGCTGTCCGGGAAGGTGACGAACTTGGCTTTCTCCGCGGCGCGGACGGCTGGAGCGGCGTGCGACATGCGAGGCGGCCGGAGCGTGGCGTGCTGCAACCGATTATTGTCTCATACGCCGCCGCCGAGCCGACACCTCCAGGTGCGGTGGGGCGGTAATATTCGCCTGTCGCGTCCACCCTTCGATCGCTTCCCCTTTGCCATGACCGCATCGATCCTCGCCCGCGTCGAGATGGCGCCGGGTGACCCGATTCTCGGCGTCACCGAGGCGTTCAACGCCGACCCCAACCCCAGGAAGGTCAACCTCGGCGTCGGCGTCTACTACGACGACAACGGCAAGGTGCCGGTGCTCGAATGCGTCCGTCGGGTCGAACGGGACATGCTGGAGACCGCTGCCCCCAAGAGCTATCTGCCGATCGACGGGTTGCCGGCCTACGATCGCGCGGTGCGCGAACTCGCGTTCGGCGCCGACTCGCCGGCGATCAAGCAGGGCCGCGCGGTGACGGTGCAGGCGCTGGGCGGCACCGGCGCGCTGAAGATCGCCGCGGACTTCCTCCGCCGCGTCAACCCCGGCGCACAGGTCTGGATCAGCGACCCGAGCTGGGAGAACCATCGCCAGCTCTTCGAGGGTGCCGGCTTCCAGGTAAGCGCCTACCCGTACTACGACCCGGCCACCCACGGCCTGGATTTCGCCGGCATGGCCGGCGCGCTCGAGAAGCTGCCGGGCGGCACAATCGTGGTGCTCCACGCCTGCTGCCACAACCCGACCGGCGTCGACCTGGCGGAGGCGCAGTGGACGCGGGTGATCGAGATCGTCAAGGCCCGCGAGCTCGTCCCGATCCTGGACATCGCCTACCAGGGATTCGGCGAGAGCGTCGCGGCCGACGGCGCCCTCATCGGCCGGTTCGTCGCGGACTGCAACCCCGTGTTCGTCGCAAACTCGTTCTCCAAGTCGTTCTCGCTCTACGGCGAGCGCGTCGGCGCGCTCAGCGTCGTCACCGCGAGCAGCGAGGAGGCGGCGCGGGTCCTGAGCCAGCTCAAGCGCGTGGTCCGCGCCAACTACTCGAACCCGCCGACCTTCGGCGCGCAGGCGGTCGCGAAGGTGCTCGCCACGCCCGAGCTTCGGGCCCTCTGGGACCAGGAGCTCGGCCGCATGCGCGACCGGATCAAGGCGATGCGCCGCGCGCTGGTGGAAAAGGTGCAGGCGCGCGCGCCCGGCTTCGACTTCAGCTTCGTCATGCGCCAGCGCGGGCTGTTCTCCTATTCCGGCCTGTCCAAGCAGCAGGTCCGGCGGCTGCGCGACGAGTTCTCGATCTACGCGATCGACACCGGGCGACTCTGCGTGGCGGCGCTGAACTCGCGCAACGTCGACGCGGTCGCGGACGCGATCGCGAAAGTGGCCCGGTGATTGCAAGTCTTGGCCGGGGTCCAGGGTTTCCGATACAATCGCGGTCGCGTTCGAATCACCGTCGGTCGGAGGTTGCGGCCCGGTAGCCCGTCGTCGGCATCGATCCCTTGTTGTCGCGGCCGACTTCGTGCATCCCTGTAACACAGCGGTCATATCCTCGGTGCGAACACGCCGCGGAGACGATACCGCCGCGACGAGCGCGAACGGGCAATGAAACGCTGGCTCAAAGAACCGTTGCTGCACTTTGTCGTCGCTGGCGGCCTGCTCTTCGCCGCCCACGCCTCGCTCAACCCGTCCGCGCCGGCGGCGGAGCGAGAGCTGCGCCAAGTGCGCATCGGCGCCGGCGAAGTGAAGTGGCTCACCGAGACCTGGGTGCGCCAGTGGGGCCGAGAGCCGACGCCGGAGGAGCTGCGGACGCTCGTGACGAATCTTCTCAAGGAGGAGCTGCTATCGCGGGAAGCGCGTGAAATGCGCCTCCACGAGAACGACACCATCGTGCGTCGGCGCCTGGCGCAGAAGCTCGAGTTCATCGTCCAGGACACGCTGCGACTCGCCGAGCCGACCGAAGACGACCTGCGCCGGTTCCATGCCGATCATCCGGAGCGCTTTCTCACCGGGACGCGGGTGTCGTTCACCCACGTCTACTTCAGCCGCGAGCGCCGGAAGGATCCCGTGGCGGATGCCGCGGCGGCACTGCGGAAGCTGTCGGCGAAGACCTCGGCCGCCACGGTCCCGCTCGGCGACCGCTTCCTCCTGGACTCGGAGTTCGAGGACGCCGACGCGCAGAGCGTAGCGAGCGCCTTCGGCCCCGAGTTCGCGCGCGCGGTGCTCGCGCTGCCGCCCGGGGCCTGGCACGGGCCGATCGAGTCCGGATACGGGGTGCATCTGGTGCGCGTCGCCGCGGCGAGGCCCGCGCGGCCGCGCGAGTTCACCGAGGTTCGAGGACAGGTGCTCGAGGCCTGGCGCGAGCAGCAGCAGCACGAGAACGAGGCGCGGTTCTTCGCCGGGCTGCTGGAGAAGTACGACGTCGTGATCGATGAGCGTGTGAAGCCGCTCGTCGGTCCGCTGGGCGTGGCGCGGTCCAGCACGGAGGCGGCGCGATGAAGCGCAGCACGGCGGGGGTGCTGCTCGCACTCCTCTGGCCCATGGCGTGCCTTGCGCACGAGGTGCGTCCGTCGTACCTCGAGCTCCGCGAAATGCTCCCGGGCGAGTATGCCGTGTTGTGGAAGACGCCCATGCGCGGCGACGCGCGGCTCGCGCTCGACCCGGAGTTTTCCGGGGAAGTCGCCGCCGTTTCGCCGGCCGTCACGCGCGTATCGGCCGGCGCCGCGGTGCAGACCTGGCACCTCCGCGCCCCTGCCCTGCGTGGCCAGACGCTGCGCATCGGCGGACTGGAAGGCACGATGGCCGATGCGCTCGTGCAAGTCCGGTTCGCAGACGGCACCGTCTGGACGCAGCGCCTCACGCCGCAGCGGCCCGCGGCGACGATCCCGGTGCGCGACTCGGCGTTCACCGTGGCCAGCGTGTACGTCGCGCTCGGGGTCGAGCACATTCTGACCGGCGTGGATCACCTGCTCTTCGTGCTCGCGTTGCTCATCGTCGCGCGCGGGCGCTGGCAACTGCTGGCGACGGTGACCGCGTTCACCGTGGCGCACAGCATCACGCTCGCGCTCGCGACGCTCGGGTTCGTCGACGTGCCGCAGCGACTTGTCGAAGCGGTCATCGCCCTGTCGATCGCGTTCGTTGCCGTCGAGATCGTCCGCAGTCGACAGGGACGCGCCGGCCTGACCGCGCGGGCGCCGTGGGTCGTGGCGTTCGCGTTCGGCCTGCTGCACGGCTTCGGATTCGCTGGCGCACTGAGCGAGGTCGGCCTGCCGGAAGGACAGATCCCGCTCGCGTTGCTGTTCTTCAACGTCGGGGTGGAGCTCGGCCAGCTGGCGTTCATCGCGGCCGTGCTGGCCTTCGCTGCGTCGGCCCGCAGCCTCGCGGCCCGACTGCCGCGCTGGGCCGATCTCGTGCCGCCGTACGCAGTCGGCACCCTTGCCATGTTCTGGATGTTCGAACGCGTTGCCGCTTTTTGACCGGCCTCGAAAAAGAAAGGAGTGAAATGACTATCGCCTTCTTGCGGAATTCGGCTCTCGCCCTGATCGCAGCCACGCTCGCCGCGCCGGTGCCCGCCGCCGACGCGCCGGGACTCGGCGCGCCCGACAAGGCCGCCGCCGAACGGGCGCATCCGTCCAGGCCCGCCTATTCGCCCTACGCGGGGCGGGACTTTCCGACCCGGCCGTTCTTCGGGGACACGCACCTGCACACGTCCTTCTCCATGGACGCCGGCGCGTTCGGCGCCCGGGTCGATCCCAGAGGGGCGTACCGCTTCGCGCGCGGCGAGCAGGTCATCGCGTCCTCGGGCCAGCCGGTGAAGCTCTCGCGCCCGCTCGACTTCCTGGTCGTCGCCGATCACTCCGACAACATGGGCTTCTTTCCGGATCTGTTCGCCGGCAATCCGGAGATCCTCGCCAACCCGACCGGCCGCCGGTGGTACGACCTGATCCAGGCCGGCAAGGGCGCCGAGGCGGCGATCCAGATCATCGTCGCCTTCTCGCAGGGCACGTATCCGAGGGAGATCCTGTACCAGCCGGGCAGGCGCGCCTATCGCAACGCCTGGCACGAGACCATCGCCGCCGCCGAGCGCTACAACGAGCCGGGGCGATTCACCGCGTTCATCGGCTTCGAGTGGACCTCGAACACCGGCGGCAACAACCTGCACCGCAACGTGATCTTCCGGGACGGCGGCGACAAGGCCCGGCAGGTGGAGCCGTTCACCGTGTATCCGCCGATGGGCAGCGACAATCCGCGCGAGCTGTGGAAATGGATGCAGGCCTATGAGCAGAAGACCGGCGGCAGCGTGCTCGCGATCGCGCACAACGGCAACTTGAGCAACGGCCGGATGTTCCCGGTGGTCGAGGCGTTCGGGCGCAGGCTCGATCGCGACTACGCCGAGACCCGCGCCAAGTGGGAACGGCTGTACGAGGCCACGCAGACCAAAGGCGACGGCGAAGCGCATCCGTTCCTCTCGCCGAACGACGAGTTCGCGGCCTTCGAGCGCTGGGACAAGGGCAACCTCGACGGCAGCGTCGCGAAGAAGAAGGAAATGCTCGAGTTCGAGTACGCCCGCGCGGCCCTGAAGAACGGGCTCAAGCTCGAGCGCAGCCTCGGGGCGAATCCGTACAAGTTCGGCATGGTCGGCAGCAGCGACGCGCACACCGGTCTCACGGCGATGGAGGAGGACAACTTCTTCGGCAAGACCACGCCCCAGGAGCCGAGCCCGCATCGCCTGACCGCGACCTTCATCGCGAACGAGAAGACCGGCGTGAAGGTCATGGACTGGGAGGTCTCCGCCTCCGGGTACGCGGCGGTCTGGGCCAAGGAGAACACCCGCGAGGCGCTGTGGGACGCGATGCATCGGCGCGAGACCTACGCGACCACCGGTTCGCGCATGATCGTGCGGTTCTTCGGCGGCTGGGAGTTCGAAGCGAAGGACGCCCACAACCGCCTGCCGGCGCAGCTCGGCTACACCAAGGGCGTGCCGATGGGCGGCGACCTCGTCGACGCCCCCAAGGGCAAGGCGCCGACTTTCCTCGTCGCCGCGCTCAAGGACCCGATCGGCGCCAACCTCGACCGCTACCAGATCGTCAAGGGCTGGCTCGCCAAGGACGGCAAGCTGCACGAGAAGATCTACGACGTCGCGTGGTCCGGCGAGCGCAAGCCGGATCCGAAGACCGGCAACGTCCCGTCGGTCGGCAGCACCGTGGACGTGGCCGAGGCCACCTGGACCAACACGATCGGCGCGCCGGAGCTGATCGCGGTGTGGAAGGACCCGGACTTCGATCCGGGCCAGCCCGCCTTCTACTACGGCCGCGTGATCGAGATCCCGACTCCGCGGTGGACCGCGTACGACGCCAAGCGCTTCGGCGTGAAGCCGCTGCCCGGCACCGCGCTGACGATCACCGAACGCGCCTACACGTCGCCGATCTGGTACACGCCGAAGAAATGAGCTCGGACGCCGTGGGTCGCGCGCATCGCGACGCAGCCTGAGCCTGCCGCCGCGCCGCCGCGCGTTGACCCATCGGCCCCCGGATGCGTAGAATTCGAACCCCTGTTCCCCGATAGCTCAGTCGGTAGAGCGACGGACTGTTAATCCGCAGGTCGTAGGTTCGAGCCCTACTCGGGGAGCCAGCAGAACCCAGGAGCCTTGGCGACGCGCCAGGGCTCTTTCGTTTCGGGGGGCGCGGGCGTAACGTCACACCGGGGCCGGGCGGCTGCTACAGTCGGCGGCACGGATCGGTTCCCGGACGCGAGGAGGAGACCCGCCATGGCGACGAGCGCAAAGCAGCGCGTCATCGCGATCGAGGAGCACTATTACGACCCGGCGCTCGCCGCGCTGTTCAAGGGATTGGACGCGCGCGCCGGTGCGCGGCTGCGCGACAAGCTGGAGAACGTGGGCGAGCTGCGGCTGAAAGAGATGGACGAGGCCGGCATCGACGTGCAGGTGCTCTCGCACGGCGCGCCGTCCACGCAGAAGCTCGACCCGGAGAGCGCCGTCCGCCTGGCGCGGGAGGTGAACGACCGGTTGCACCGGACGATCCAGACCCGGCCCGACCGGTTCGCCGGCCTCGCGGCGCTGCCGACGCCCGACCCCAGGGCCGCCGCCGACGAGCTCGCGCGCGCGGTCAACGAGCTCGGCCTCGCCGGCGCGATGGTGCACGGGCTCACGGGGGGCGATCTCTTCATCGACGACAAGCGTTTCTGGCCGATCTTCGAGCGGGCGCAGTCGTTGGACGTCCCGATCTACATCCATCCCGCGAATCCGCACCCGGCGGTGATCGACGCGTACTACAAGGACTACGCCGAGAAATTCCCGTTTCTCGTGTCGACCGCCTGGGGCTTCACGGTCGAGACCGCGACCCAGGGCATCCGGTTGGTGCTGAGCGGCGTGCTCGACGCCTACCCCAGGCTCAAGATCATCCTCGGGCACCTGGGCGAGACCCTCCCCTTCCTCCTCTGGCGGATCGATCACGCGCTGTCCCGGCCGGGCAACGCCCCGATCGCGTTCCGCGAGGCGTTCTGCCGGCACTTCCACGTCACGACCAGCGGCTTCTTCTCGGATCCCGCCATGCTCTGCTGCATCCAGGAGCTGGGCGTCGATCGGATCCTGTTCGCGGTCGACTGGCCCTTCGTCGAGAGCAGCAAGCCCGGCGTGCAGTGGATGGAACGCATCGCGCTCGCCGCCGAGGACAAAGTGAAGATCCTGAGCGGCAACGCCGAGCGGCTGTTGCGACTGTCGCGATGACGCGGGGGGGGTTCATCGAGCGACACGGGCTCTGGACGGACGGGCAGCGGCGGCAGGCCGAGGCGCTGAAGGAGCGCGTCCGCGGGGAAGGCTTGCGGCTGATCCGCCTCGCCTGGGCGGACCCCCACGGCTGCGCCCGGGCGAAAGCGGTCAGCGTGCGGGCGTTTCTCGAGGCGCTGACCCATGGGTACAACATCAACGTCGCGACCACTACGCTCGACTCGGCCGGCGCCCGGACGTTCAGCTCCTTCACCCGCGGCGGCGGGATGGGGCTCGACGAGATGACCGGCTCCCCGAACATCACCATCGTTCCCGACCCCGCCACCTTTCGGGTGCTCCCGTGGGCGGGCGTGGGCTGGATACTCTGCGACGAATACTTCAACAGCGGCGCGACCTATCACTTCTCTCCCCGGCATCTCCTCAGGAAGCAGACGCGACGCCTGCAGGAGAAGGGCATGGGGTACGTCGTCGGGCTCGAGGTGGAGTGGTATCTCCTCCGCGTCGCGGAAGAGCACCTCGGCGAGGCGCACGTCGGAGCGCCGGGCGTTCGGGGGCGCCCGATCCGAACGCACCCGGCCGAGCCCGGCTACTCGTACCACTCGGAATCGAACCTGGACCTCATGCAGCCCGTTCTGGGCGCGCTGGCCGACGCGTTCGAGCGGCTCGACCTCCCGCTCCGATCGGTGGAGAACGAGTGGGGGCCAGGGCAGGTCGAGTGCACTTTCTCCGCGCAGAACGCCATGGACGCGGCCGACGCGGTCGTGCTCTTCCGGACGGCGACGCGGCAGATCTGCCGGCGGATGGGGTATTTCGCGACGTTCATGTGCCGGCCCGCCCTAAAGGGTTACTACTCGAGCGGCTGGCACCTCCATCAATCGATCGTCGACGCCAATAGCGGCGAGAATCTGTTCGCGCCCGCGCGCGAGGGCGAGCGCCTCTCCCCGCTGGGCCGAGCCTTCCTTGGCGGATTGCTCAAGCATGCTGCGGAATCGACCGCGCTCGGCGCGCCGACGGTGAACGGCTACCGGCGGTTCCGGCCCAACTCGCTCGCGCCGGATCGGGCGGGCTGGGGGTACGATCACCGCGGCGCTATGATCCGCGTTCTCGGGGGCGTGGGCGACCCCGGAACCCGCCTGGAGAATCGCGTCGGCGAGCCCGCTGCCAACCCCTACCTCTACATGCTTTCCCAGATCGTGGCCGGGCTGGACGGCGTCGACAACGCGCTCGATCCGGGGCCGGAGGATTTCGCGCCGTACCAGGCCGAGCGGACGCCGCTCCCGCGGAGCCTCATGGAGGCGCTCGATGCGCTGGACCGAAGCAGCCTCTTCCGCCGCGAGGTCGGGGACGTCTTCGTTGATTACTTTGTCAAGCTGAAGCGCAACGAAACCGGCCGGTTCCTGCGCTTCCTCGAGGACAATGCGCTGCGGGAAGCGCCGGACGAGCCGACGGAGTGGGAGCAGAACGAGTATTTCGATTTCTTTTGAGGCGCCGCCGACCGAGGTGAGCCGCAGTGTCGATGCTTGAGAATCCCGCCGGGTCGGCCGAGCTGCCCTACGACTGGGACTGGCTCGTCCGCGAGGACCGCGTCCATCGGCTGCTCTATACCGATTCCGCCATCTTCCGCGACGAGATGACCAAGATCTTCGGCGCCACCTGGGTCTACCTCGCCCACGCGAGCCAGATCCCCCGGCCCGACGACTTCGTCACCGCGCAGCTCGGGCTGCGGCCGATCATCGTCGTCCGTGACGGCCAGGGGACGATCCGCGCGCTCTACAACCGCTGCACCCATCGAGGGAGCACGATCTGCCGCCTGGACAAGGGCTCGGCCAAGGCCTTCCAGTGCCCGTATCACGGCTGGACGTTCCTCAATACCGGGAAGCTGAGCGGAGTGCCCTGGCCGGACGGCTACGCCTGCGACTTCAAGGACCCGCAGTTCAACCTGGCGCAGGTCCCGCGGGTCGATCTCTACCGCGGGTTCGTTTTCGGCACGCTGAACCCGGACGCGCCGCCGCTCCGCGAGTACCTGGGGCCGGTGACGAAGCCGATCGACGAGTGGCTCGATCGGCACCCCGGCGGCCGCGTCGCGCTCTGCGGCGCGAACCGGCTCAAGTACCGGGGGAACTGGAAGCTCGCGTACGACAACTCGTGCGACGGCTACCACGTCGTGTTCTCGCACCGCTCGCTCCTCGACATGGAGAACCGGCTGAAAGCGGACGCCGACAAGGGCATGTCGTTCTACAAGTCGAAGCCCGATCAGGCGCCGATGTATTGCCGGTACTTCGGGCATGGGCATCACTTCAAGGACAAGCGCCCCAACGTCGAGCAGCGCCCCGGGGCGCTGTGGAGCATCGAAGGTGCGCACCCCGGGATGGAACACTACGAAGCGAAGCTGCGGCGACGCCTGGGAGCGAAGGCCGAGCGCGCGCTGGATCTCGCGGCTTCCGAGCCGGTCAACATCAACGTGTTTCCCAACCTGCTGATCCTCGGCAACCATGTACAGGTCATCGAGCCGCTGGCGGTGGACGAGACCGATCTGACGTGGTACGGCACCGCGGTCGTCGACGAGTCGGGCGAGCTGGGCGGCGCCGTCGACGACGTGAACGCCCTGCGCATGCGGACGCAGGAAGCCTTCCCGAACTTCGGGGAGGTCGATGACGCGGCCAACTTCGAGCAGATCCAACGCGGCCTCGCGGCGCAGGAGGACGAGTGGGTCTACATGCACCGCGGGCTCGGGGTGCCGGGGCGCATCGAGGTGGCGGAGGACGGCGTCGTCACCGCGCCGGCCACCGACGAGGTGTTCATGCGGGAGTACTTCAAGGAGTGGAAGCGGCTCATGCGGTCCCGACCGAACCTGGTCGTCCGGCGGGAGCCGTGAACGCCGACGATGCAGCAAGAGCGTGACCCGTCCCGCGTCTCCTATTACGTCGACGACGAGTTCTACCGCGCGCTCGTCGCGGATTTCTCGGACTGGCAGCGCGACGAGTGCGAGGTCACGAACCCGGCGGTCCGTGACCGGTGCCAGGCCCTCCTCTACCGCGAAGCGCGGCTGCTCGACCAGGGGCAGCTCGAGCAATGGCTGGCGCTCTATGCGCCGGAGTGCCTTTACTGGGTTCCGGCGACGCCCGCTGGCGGCGATCCCCGGAAGGAAGTGGCCATCGCGTTCGACGACCGACAGCGGCTCGAGGACAGGGTGTACCGCCTGCGCACCGGCTACGCCTGGTCGCAGGTTCCGCCCTCCCGCACCGCGCGGTTGATCGCGAACGTCGAGGTGTACCGCGCCGCCTCCGCGACCTACATGGTTCGCTCGACCTTCGTGGTGAACGAGTTCCGAGCCGGCGGGACCCGCCGCCTGGCGGGGTGGTATGGCCATCGCCTCGCCGAGCGCGAGGGCCGCTGGCGGATCCTGGTCAAGCAGGTGAACCTGATCGACTGCGACCAGAACCTGCGCAACCCCAGCATCATCCTCTGAGCCGACGGTCCGCCGCGGCGGGACACTCCGGCGCCGCGCGCGGCTACGCCGCCGCGCGCCGCTGCGGCGCGAACTCGCGCTCCATCTCGCGCCGGACCCGGACCGCCTCGCTCGACGCGTCGATCTGCACGTCGCTCCAGCGCACCGCGGCCCCGGCAGCGACCGGATTGACGAGCTTCACGCCGTGGGCCAGCCCGAGCGGAAGCGCGCCGCGCTCGAGCGAATCCGCGCCCGGCATCAGCCGGCCCACGACCGTGTACCCGCCCTCGCCGTCGAGGATCTCGCCGGCCTTCAGGTCGCGCTTTGCGGTCGCGACCGCGTCGGCCCGGAAGCCGGTGGCGCATCCGGTCGGCTCGCCCCGGAGCCCGACCGAGGCGACCGAGATGCCCACCTCGAGTCCGATCAGGTGCCAGCGCTTGTACATGCAGGCGTAACGGCCGCTCGGGTCGGTGCGCAGCCCGTACTCCGTGAAGCAGCGGCGGACGTACTCCGTCTCGCCCTCGAACACGACCCAGACCCCGAAACGGATGTCGTACGGGATCGCGCGGCCGTCCCGTTCCAGCGACGACACGACCTCGACCTGGCCCTTGTGGTGGAGGCTGCCGCCCTCCTCGCGTGGGCGCATGACGAACGGCAGATCGTCGACGCTCGCGGGCGGGAACGCGAGGCCGTCGGGCGCCGGCGTGAGACCGGTCGCGTTGCAGACCGCGGTCGTCTCGATCGCGGGCTTCGAGCCGTCGAGGAACGAGTTGAACATCTTCGGGTTCAGGCCGCCGATCCGCGCCTGCTCGGGCGTCAGCCCGTAGTAGCCCCAGACCGTCTCCGGCGTCGACTGCGCGTAGTGCGGCAGCCATTTGTGGCCCCGCCCGGCGGCGACGACGCTGAAACCCGCCGCGCGCGCCCAATCCACGAGCTCGCAGATGAGCGCGGGCTGATCGCCGTAGGCGAGGCTGTAGACGACCCCCGCCTGCTGCGCCCGGCGCGCGAGCAGCGGCCCGCAGAAGGCATCCGCCTCGACGGTCACCATCACGACGTGCTTGCCGTGCCGGATCGCGGCGAGCGCGTGCGTCGCCGCGGCGACGGGATTGCCCGTCGCCTCGACGACGATGTCGATCGCCGGATGCGCCACGAGCGCCTGCCAGTCCTCGCCGACGTGCGTGAGCCCGTGCGCGAGCGCGGCATCGAGCGAGCGCGCGCTCGCAGCTTCCGGCCTCCAGCCGACCCGCTCGAGGTTGACGCGCGCGTTTGCGGGCGCGAGATCGGCGATGCCGGCGAGATGCACGCCGGGCGTATTGGGCACCTGCGCGAGGTACATCGCGCCGAACTTGCCGGCGCCGATCAGACCGACGCGCAGCGGCTTGCCCTCGGCACCGCGCTGCCTGAGCTTGTCGTGGAGATTCATCGCATTCGCTCCTGGCGCCGCGCGGTCACGCCGCGCGGGGCATCGGATGCAGCGCCTCCTCGGGCGTTCCGTCCTTCCACGGCACCGCGACGTCGTAGTCCCGCAGGAGGCAGTCGTCCGGCAGGCACTGGATGGGCGTGAAGTCGCGGTGCGCGATGTACTCCGGTCGCTTGAAGCGGCGGATGTGGTTGGAGACCGCGCACAGGCTCAGATAGACGTTCCACCGGTCCCAGGGCGAAAGGTTCGAGGTCGACGCGTGGACGAGGCAGGCGTGGAACATGATCAGCGATCCCGCCGGCCCCTTGGGGGCGACGATCCCGCCGCGCTCGACGAGCTTGCGGATGGTCGCGTGGTCGATGGTCCACAGCGGATAGCTCGTCGTCGTGGTGTCGTGCGCGGCGTCGATCACGCCGAGCTTGTGGCTGCCGGGGATGAACATCAGCGGGCCGTTGAACTCGTTCACCTCGTTGAGGAAGATCGCGATGTTCATCGCGCGCGCCTCGGGCATGAGGTCGTCGTTCCTCCAGGTGCCGTAGTCCTGGTGCCACTGCCACAGGTCGCCGTCGAAGGCGACCTTGCCGTTGATCTTGAACTGGTGCATGTACACGTCCTCGCCGAAGAGCTGCTTCACCGGCTCGACCATCCGCGGATGCCGGGCGAGCCGGGCGAAGACGCTGCTGTACATATGCGCGGCGAAGTTCGTGCGCACGGCGTCGCCGTCCTTCTCGCGGACGTTCTCGGGCCGGCGCTGCGCGAAGAGCTTCGGCACCTCGTCGGTGAGGACCTGGATCTCCGCGGGCGAGAACAGCTCCGGGAAGAAGAGATAGCCCTCGCGGTCGAACTGCGCCAGCTGCTCACGGGTGAGTTGCATGGGTCTCCTCCTCGAGTGTTCAGGACGCGGCGCGGGCCCGCGCGTCGAGTCGCGCCGCGAGCGTGCGTCCACCGACTTCGCAGTGCCGGCGCGCGTTGCGCTCCGCCCGTTCGGGATCGCCGGCGTTGATCGCCCCGGCGATCGCGTCGTGCTCGTCCCAGACCGACTCGCGCACGCCCGCGGTCTGCAGGACGGCCCCCATCGCCCGGCGGATGTGGTGCCAGTGCCGGCGCGCGCCCTCGGCGATGAACGGATTGCCGGAGGCGGCGTAGATCAGGCCGTGAAACGCCATGTCCGCCTCGATCATCGCGGCGACCCGGCCGGTCGCGACCGCCTCGCGCCCCCGGTCGATCACGGCGGGGTCGATCCTCGCCCCCGCCAATGCCGCCTGGCGCGCGGCCAGGCCGTCGAGGACCGAGCGCACCTGGTAGAGATGTCCGAGGAGCTTCGCGTCGAGCGGGGCGACGATCAGGCCGCGCCGTCCGGAGTCGATCGCGACGCCGTCCTTCTTCAGGAGCCGCAACGCCTGCAGCACCGGTTGGCGGGAGACGTTGAGCGACGCCGCGAGCTCTTCCTGAGTCAGCTTGGCGCCGGGCGCGAGCTCACCGCTGCCGATGGCATCGAGCAGGCGCTCGTACACCTGCTCGGTGAGGTCAGGAGCGAACTCGATTCGCTGCAGGGCGACCATTCAGTGGCAGGGCTCGGGAATACGGTGTTCTGTATACAGAACACCGTCGCTCGCGTCAAGTCGCTCCGATAACTACCTCATTTCATGCGTGAAAAGCGAACCCGCGGGGGCGCCTCGCCCGCCTTTCTACTTCCGCGCGCGGGACCCGGGCTCCACGATCTGGAAGAACACCTCGTCCTTGCGCACCATCCCCAGCTCGAACCGCGCCCGTTCCTCGATCGCCTCGTACCCGCGCTTCAGATCCTGCACCTCGGCGGCAAGCGCGTCGTTGCGGGCCTGGAGCGCCTCGTTCTTCGCGCGCTGGCTCGCGAGCTGACGGTCCAGCTCCCACGCCCGCATCCAACCACCCTTCCCCAGCCAAAGCGGGTACTGGATCAGAACCACCAGGGTGGCGAGGATGAGAGCGAGGGCGCGCATCACCGGAGCTGGTAGAACGCCTCGCGCCCGGGATAGCTCACCGCCTCGCCGAGATCCTCCTCGATCCGCAGCAGCTGGTTGTACTTCGCCACCCGGTCCGAGCGGGACAGCGAGCCGGTCTTGATCTGGAGCGCGTTCGTTCCGACGGCGATGTCGGCGATCGTCGTGTCCTCGGTCTCCCCCGAGCGGTGCGAGATCACGGCGGTATAGCCCGAGCGCTTCGCCAGCTCGATCGCCGAGAACGTCTCGCTGAGGGTGCCGATCTGATTCACCTTGATCAGCACCGAGTTCGCGACACCGAGCTTGACGCCCTCCTTCAGCAACCGGGTGTTGGTCACGAACACGTCGTCGCCCACGAGCTGCACGCGCTTGCCGAGCTCGCGGGTGAGCAACTGCCAGCCGTCCCAATCGTTCTCGGCCATCCCGTCCTCGATGCTGATGATCGGGAAGCGGTCGGCGAGCTTCTGCAGGTACCCGCAGAAGTCGGCCGCGGACAGCTCGAGCTTTTCCGCGCCGAGCCGGTACTTGCCGCCCTCGAAGAACTCGGAGCTCGCGCAGTCGAGCCCGAGCACGACGTCCCCCCCGGGCATGTAGCCCGCACCCTCGATCGCCTTCATGATGAGCTCGAGCGCGGCCGCGTTGGTGGGGAGGTTCGGCGCAAAGCCGCCCTCGTCGCCGACCGTCGTCGCAAGCCCCTTGCCGTCGAGGAGCTTCTTCAGGGCATGGAAGATCTCCACGCCGCAGCGGAGCGCCTCGCGGAAGCTCTGGGCGCCGATCGGGATGACCATGAACTCCTGGAGGTCGAGGCTGTTGTTCGCGTGGGCGCCGCCGTTGATGACGTTCATCATCGGCACCGGCATCTGCATCGCGCCCGAGCCGCCGAAGTAGCGGTACAGGGGCAGCCCCGACTCCTCGGCCGCGGCCTTGGCGACGGCCATGGACACCGCGAGCAGCGCGTTCGCCCCGAGCCGCGACTTGTTCTCCGTGCCGTCGAGGTCGATCAGGGTCCGGTCGATGAAGCTCTGCTCCGACGCGTCGAGGCCCATGATCGCCTCGGAGATCTCGGTGTTGATGTGCTCGACGGCCTTGAGCACGCCCTTGCCGCCGTAGCGCGTCTTGTCCTCGTCGCGGAGCTCGAGCGCTTCCCGCGCCCCGGTCGACGCACCCGAGGGCACGGCGGCGCGTCCCATCACGCCGGACTCGAGCAGCACGTCGGCCTCGACCGTGGGATTGCCCCGCGAGTCGAGAATTTCCCTGGCCACGACATCGACGATCGAGCTCATCGTTGGTTCACCTTGTCGTCAAGCGTCACATCGTCGGGTCCCGCGCGCCCCTCGCGCGGCCCTCCTCAAAGCGCGGACTCTGCGAACCCGCGCCGCTTTACCAGCGCGTCGATCTCCTTCAGCGTCCCGAGCAGCGGCTTCATCAGCTTCAGCGGCCAGGCGTTCGGCCCGTCCGAGAGCGCTTTCGCAGGGTCGGGGTGCGTCTCCATGAACAGGCCGGCGACGCCGGTCGCCACCGCGGCGCGCGCCAGCACCGGCACGAACTCCCGCTGGCCGCCGCTCGAACTCCCCTGCCCTCCCGGCAGCTGTACCGAATGGGTCGCGTCGAAGACGACCGGGCAGCCGGTCTCGCGCATGATCGCGAGCGACCGCATGTCGGAGACCAGGTTGTTGTAGCCGAACGAGGCGCCCCGCTCGCACACCAGGATGTTGTCGGCGGCCTCCGGGTCGTCGGGATGCGCACCGCGCGCCGCCTCGCGCGCCTTGTCGACGACGTTCTTCATCTCCCCGGGCGCGAGGAACTGGCCTTTCTTGATGTTGACCGGACGGCCCGCCGCGGCCACCGCGCGGATGAAGTCGGTCTGGCGGCACAGGAACGCCGGCGTCTGCAGCACGTCCACCGCGGCGGCAACGTCGGGCACGTCGGCGATCTCGTGCACGTCGGTGAGCACCGGCACCCCGACCTGCGTACGCACCTCGGCGAGGATCGCGAGGCCCTGGTCCATCCCGAGGCCGCGGAACGACTGCCCGGAGCTCCGGTTCGCCTTGTCGTACGAGGACTTGTAGATGAACGACACCCCGAGCGCGCGGCAGATCTCCTTCAGCTCGCCGGCGGTGTCGAGCGCCATCTGGCGCGATTCCACCACGCAGGGGCCGGCGATGAGGAAAAGCGGCTTGTCTAGGCCGGCCTCAAACCCGCAGAGCTTCATCGGCCGTCAGGCCCCACCGGCCGGCATGAGCGTCTCCGGGGTGCCGCCGCGGAGCGCAGGCCCTTTGCTCTCGGCCAGCGCAGCGGCGGCTCGGGGCGACTCCACGGTCGCACGTCCCGAGGCGCCGCGCTCGGTCGCCCCGTCCCCAATGCATTGGGGCCCCTGCTCCACCCTCCGACGCTCGCCTCGAACCCGCAGAGCTTCATGCCGCGGCAACGGCCGGCTTGGAGTGCTCGGCCTGGTGCTGGATCGCCGCCTCGATGAAGCTCGTGAAGAGCGGATGTCCCGCGCGGGGCGTCGAGGTGAACTCGGGGTGGAACTGGCAGCCGATGAACCAGGGATGGTCCGGCAGCTCGATCAGCTCGACGAGCGACTCGACCTTGGTCCGCGCCGCGACCTTCAGCCCGGCGGCCTCGAGCTTGGGCAGGTAGTGGTTGTTGACCTCGTACCGATGGCGGTGCCGCTCGTTGACGACGTCGCTCTTGTAGACCCGCTGCACGAGCGTGCCCGAAACGACGTCGGCCGGCTGCGCGCCGAGCCGCATCGTGCCGCCCAGGTCGGAGCGCTCGTTCCGCCGCTCGACGCGGCCGTCGGCGCTCATCCACTCGGTGATGAGCGCGATGACCGGGTTCGGCGTGGTCGGATCGAACTCGGTGCTGTTCGCCGCCTCCAGGCCGGCCTTGTGGCGCGCGAACTCGATCACGGCGAGCTGCATGCCGAGGCAGATCCCGAGATACGGGATGCGGTGCTCGCGCGCGTACTGGATCGCGCGGATCTTCCCCTCGACGCCGCGCTTGCCGAAGCCGCCCGGCACCAGCACCGCGTGCGTGCCCTTGAGCGCGCCCACGCCTTCGCGCTCGATCGATTCCGAATCGATGTAGCGGATGTCGATCCTGCTCCGGGTGTGGATACCGGCGTGGATGAGCGCCTCGGTGAGCGACTTGTACGACTCGGTCAGGTCGACGTACTTGCCGACGAGGGCCACGGTCACCTGGTGCTGCGGATGCTCGAGCGCCCAGACGAGCTTGTCCCAGCCCGAGAGGTCCGCCGGGCGCGCCAGGAGGTCGAGCTTGTGGCAGACGATCTCGTCGAGCATCTGCTGGTGCAGCATGCTCGGGATCTTGTAGATCGAGTCGACGTCCCACACCGAGATCACTGCCTCGACGGTCACGTTCGTGAACAGCGCGATCTTGCGGCGCTCCTCGTCCGGCAGCGGCTTCTCGCAGCGACACAGGATCGCGTCGGGCTGGATCCCGATCTCGCGCAGCTCCTTCACCGAGTGCTGCGTCGGCTTGGTCTTGATCTCGCCGGCGGACTTGATGTAGGGCACCAGCGTCAGGTGCAGGTAGCAAGTGTTCCGCTGCCCCAGCTCGAGCCGCATCTGCCGCACCGCCTCGAGGAACGGCAGGGACTCGATGTCTCCGACCGTCCCGCCGATCTCGACGATGGCGACGTCGGCGCCGTTCGCCCCGCGGGCGATGAAGCTCTTGATCTCGTCGGTGATGTGCGGAATGACCTGTACGGTGCGCCCGAGGTAGTCGCCCCGGCGCTCCTTCTTGATGACGCTCTCGTAGATCTGGCCGGTGGTGAAGTTGTTCGACCGCTTCATCTTGGCGCTCTGGAAGCGCTCGTAGTGGCCGAGATCGAGGTCGGTCTCGGCGCCGTCCTCGGTGACGAACACCTCCCCGTGCTGGAAGGGGCTCATCGTTCCGGGATCGACGTTGATGTAGGGATCGAGCTTGAGGAGGGTGACTTTGATGCCGCGCGATTCGAGGATCGCGGCGAGGGATGCGGCGGCTATCCCCTTCCCCAACGAGGAAACGACCCCGCCCGACACGAACACATATCTGGTCATCGACAACCCGGGAGTCGGGATGGGGGATGATAGCCCAATTCTCCCGCCCCCTCAACGCGAACCCGCGGAAAAGTCGCGCAAAATGCACTGCGACGCCGCGCGCCGCGCCGTCGCGCTCTAGGCGCCCATCTCGGCGGCCTTGATCGACTCGACCCGGATCTCTTCGGTCAGCCGCGCCTTGTAGGCCGAGAACTCGGGCGTGGTCTTGACCGTGTAGTGCCGCGGATGCGGGAGATCGACCCGTACGTCGCTCTTGACGCGCCCCGGGCGCGCGGTCATCACCGCCACGCGATTCGCCATGAAGATCGCCTCGTCGATGTCGTGGGTGACGAACAGCACCGTCTTGCGGTCGGCCTCCCAGATGCCGAGCAGCAGCTCCTGCATCAGCGAGCGCGTCTGGTTGTCGAGCGCCCCGAACGGCTCGTCGAGGAGCAGGATCTTGGGGTCGTTCGCGAGCGCCCGTGCGAGCGCAGTCCGCTGCTGCATGCCTCCGGAGAGGGTCTTGGGGTAGTGATGCTCGAATCCTCTCAGTCCGACGCGATCGATGTACTGCGCGGCGACGCGGTCCTGCTCCTCCTTCGGGACACCCTTCTCGCGCAGGCCGAAGCAGATGTTCTCCCGGACGGTCAGCCACGGAAACAGCGTGTAGGACTGGAACACCATGCCGCGATCCGGCGCCGGCCCGACCACCGGCTCGCCGTCGAGCAGCACCCGGCCGGTCGTCGGCCGGTCGAGCCCGGCGACGACCCGGAGCAGCGTCGACTTGCCGCAGCCCGATGGTCCGAGAAGGGCGATGAAGTCGTTGTCCTCGATCGCGAGATCGATCCGCTCGAGCGCCCGAGTCGGCGCGGTTCGCCCGAGGCCGGGGAAGACGCGCGAGACGCTCTCGATGACGAGCTTGAACGTCACAGCGCCCAGGGATACAGGCGCTGGTTGACCCATTTGAACAGGAAGTCGGACACCAGCCCGATCACGCCGATCGTGAAGATGCCGAAAATCATCTGTCCGGTGTCGAGCAGCCGCTGGCTATCCATGATCATGTGCCCGATGCCGCTGTCGGCACCCACGAGCTCGGCGACGATCACGTAGGTCCACGCCCAGCCGAGCACCAGGCGCAGCGTCTCGGCGATCTGCGGCGCTGCGCCCGGCAGCATCACCCGCCGCACGATGCCGGAGGCGTCCGCACCCAGCGTGTACGCTGCCTCGATCAGGTCGCGCCGCGTCGAGCCCACGATCACCGCCACCATGAGGACGATCTGGAACACCGAGCCGATGAAGATGACTGCGAGCTTCTGCGCCTCGCCGACGCCCGCCCACAGGATCAGCAGGGGGATGAATGCCGAGGCCGGCAGGTAGCGCGCGAACGACACGAACGGCTCGAAGAACGCCTCGATCGGCTTGAACGCCCCCATCAGGATGCCGAGCGGGACGGCGAGGAGCGCCGCGAGGACGAAGCCGCCGACCACGCGCCAGACCGTCACGCCGACGTCTTTCACGAACCCGAACTCCGTGAACAGGCCGTAGCCGGTGCGCAGCGTCGCGACCGGGTCCTTCAGGAACATCGCCGGAACGATTCCGCCGAACGTCGCGACCCCCCATGCCGCGAAGAACAGGACGAAGAAACCCACCCCGAGGACGACCCTCGCCCTCGGGGAGACAGGCTTCAGCGGTTCGAGCATCCGCGACTGCAGCGATTGTGAGGCCGGCGCGCGCGGCCCGGCCCGCGGCGAGCCGGGACCGCGCCCGGAGTGCTTATTGGAAGCGCAGGTCGACCATGTCCTTCGCGCTCGGCACCTTCTCGATCACGCGGTTCGACTTGAGGACCTGGACCGCGAAGTCGATGAACGGCGCCGATTCCTTGGCATAGTAGGCCTTGTTCGCCGCGCGGTCGGTCCAGGTGATGAACGAGGCGGACTTCGCGAAGGCTTCGCCGGACTGCTTGACGGTGCCGCCCATCAGCTCGTAGGACTTCTGCGGCTCGCGCTTGATCATGTCGAGGGCCTCGAAGAAGCTGTCCACCGTCGCCTTCACGACCCCGGGATGTTTGTCGATGAAGTCCTTGCGAAACACGAGCACGTCGATCACCACCGGGTAGTCCTTGCTCGTCACCAGGATCTTGCCCGCGTCCGGCTTGTCACGCACCGTCGAGAGGTACGGCTCGTAGGTGACCGCGGCATCGTTCTGCCCGGCGACGAACGCCTGCGCCGCCGGCTGCGCGCCCATGGTGGCGCGACTCACGTCGTGAATCGACAGCCCGTTCTTCGCCAGGATGTAGGACAGCATGAAGTGCTGCACCGTCCCGGGCCCGTCGACGTTCACCCACTTGCCCTTCAGCTCCTTGATCGAATTGATGTTGTTGCGCACGGCGATGCCGTCGCCGCCGTTCGACTTGTCGATCAGCGCGACCTGGACGGTGGGGATTCCGGCGGAGGTCCAGACGATGTGCTGGTCGACCGTGGTCGCCGCGGCGTTCAGCGCCCCGGCGGCGAGCGCCGCCGAGCGCTGCACGGGCGGGATGAACCGGATCTCGATGTCGACGCCGTTCTTCTTGAAGATGCCGGCGTATTCGGCGAGCTTGAGCGGCTGGAATCCCGTCCAGCCGCTCATTCCGAGAACGACCTTCTCTTGGGCAGGCGCGGGCACCGCGGCGAGCAGCGCCAGCATCGCGACCAAGGCGGTGAGGAGCCTTTCCATGGGTTTCCTCCTGCGGGGTTCGAGCGCGCATTCTAGCCTACGCAGATCGCGGCGAGGCGGCCCGTCCGCCCCGCCGGCTCGGCGCTGCCACGCCGGAGAGTAATATTCTCCGCCGCGGAACACGAACCGACGACGCTCAATGGCAGACACCATCTCGGCTCTAGCGGTGGCGCGGACCGACCACGTTGGCAGCCTGCTCCGGCCCGAGCCGCTCAAGGCGATGTTCTTGCGCCACGCGACGAGCGGCGCGGGCGCGGACGAGCTACGGCGCGCCCAGGACGAGGCCATCCGTGAGGTCGTCGCGAAGCAGGAAGGGCACGGCCTGCCGGTGGTCACCGACGGCGAGTATCGCCGTCTCAACTGGCAGGTGAGCTTCTCGGAGGTGGACGGCTGGGACCTGTGGAAGGCGTCCTGGGAGGGTTTCCGCCATCACCCCGAGAACCGGAGTCCGGAGGAGCGCCCGCACGAGCGGGGCGCGGACGCCGTGTTGTCGTTCCGCACGCCGGCGTTCGCGCGTCTGAGGCTCGTGCGGAACTTTCCGCTCGCGGAATACCGTTACACCCGCTCGGTCGCCGCGCGACCGGTCAAGGTCACCCTGATGGGCCCCGATCGGGTCTGCCAGATGTGCGATCTCCGACGCTCGCGCGCGGTCTACGCGGACCGCGAGAGCTTCCTCGCGGACGTCGTGGCGATTCAGCGCGAGATCGTCGGGCAGCTGGTGGCCGCGGGGTGTGAGTACGTCCAAATCGACGAGCCGAGCTACACCGGGTACGTCGATCCGCCCACGCTCGCGCGCATGCGGGACGAAGGCGAGGACCCGATGCGTAACCTCGAGCGGGCGATCGCAGCCGACAATCAGGTGATCGAAGGGCTCGCCGGCAAGGCGGTCTTCGGCCTGCACGTCTGCCGCGGCAACCGCGCGAGCATGTGGCACCGCGAAGGCCGCTACGACGCGATCGCCGAGCGCGTCTTCACCGGCCTCAAGTACGACCGCCTGCTCCTCGAATACGACACCGAGCGCGCCGGCACCTTCGAGCCGCTCCGGTTCGTTCCGAAAGGCCGGCTCGCGGTGCTCGGGCTCATCACCACGAAAACCGGCCGCGTCGAGACCGTCGACGAGTTGCAGCGCCGGCTCGACGACGCGAGCCGCTACCTGCCGCTCGAGCGTCTCGCGTTGAGCCCGCAATGCGGTTTCGCCTCCGGCATCGCGGGCAACCTCCTCACCGAAGAGGAGCAGTGGCGCAAGCTCGACGTGATGCTCGAGACGGCACGACAGGTATGGGGGAGTTGATGACCGGATCGAGAACCGTCCGCGCGCCGCGCGGTCCCCGGCTGCGCGCGCAGAGCTGGCTGACCGAAGCGCCGTTGCGGATGCTGATGAACAACCTCGACCCGGAGGTCGCCGAGCGCCCCGAGGACCTCGTGGTCTACGGCGGCATCGGCAAGGCGGCGCGCAACTGGGAGTGCTACGAGCGGATCGTCGCGGCGCTCGAACGGCTCGGCGGTGACGAGACCCTGCTCGTCCAGTCCGGCAAGCCGGTGGGCGTGTTCGTGACGCATCCCGACGCGCCGCGCGTGCTGATCGCCAACTCGAACCTCGTGCCACGCTGGGCGACCTGGGAGCATTTCAACGCGCTCGACCGCCAGGGCCTGATGATGTACGGCCAGATGACCGCCGGCTCCTGGATCTACATCGGCAGCCAGGGCATCGTGCAAGGAACCTACGAGACGTTCGCCGAGGCCGGGCGCCAGCACTACGGCGGCGACTGGTCGGGCAAGTGGATCCTCACCGCGGGGCTAGGCGGGATGGGCGGTGCGCAGCCGCTCGCCGCCACCATGGCCGGCGCCGCGATGCTCGCGATCGAGTGCGACGCCTCGCGCATCGACATGCGGCTGCGCACCGGCTATCTCGACGCGCGCGCGGATACGCTCGAGGAGGCCTTCGCCATCCTCACGCAAGCGCTCGGGGAGAGGCGCGCGGTGTCGGTCGGGCTGCTCGGCAATGCCTGCGAGCTCCTGCCGAAGATCCTGGAGCGCGCGCGCACGACCGAGCTCAAGCCGGCGCTCGTGACCGATCAGACCTCGGCGCACGACCCCGCGAACGGCTATCTTCCCGAGCGCTGGTCGCTCGAGAAGTGGCGCGACCTGCGCCGGCGTGACCCGGAGGAAGTTGCGATCTCGGCACGCGAGTCGATCCGCAAGCACGTCCACACGATCCTCGGCTTCAACGCCATGCGGATCCCGTGCGTCGACTACGGCAACAACATCCGCCAGGAGGCGAAGAACGTCGGCGAGGGTCGCGCGTTCGACTATCCGGGATTCGTCCCGGCCTACATCCGCCCGATGTTCTGCGTCGGCAAGGGCCCGTTCCGCTGGGTCGCGCTCTCGGGCGATCCCGCGGACATCGCCCGCACCGACGCCAAGCTCCGCGAGCTGTTCCCGCGCGACAAGCACCTCAACCAGTGGCTCGACCTCGCGGGTCGGCGCATCAAGTTCCAGGGCCTGCCCGCGCGCATCTGCTGGCTCGGGCTCGGCGAGCGGCACCTAGCCGGCCGCGCGTTCAACGAGATGGTGCGCACAGGCGAGGTCAAGGCCCCGATCGTGATCGGCCGCGATCACCTGGACAGCGGCTCGGTCGCGAGCCCGAACCGCGAGACCGAGTCGATGCGGGACGGCTCCGACGCGGTTTCGGATTGGGCGTTCCTCAACGCCCTCCTCAACTGCGCGAGCGGGGCGACCTGGGTGTCGATCCACCACGGCGGCGGGGTCGGCATGGGCTACTCGCAGCACGCCGGCATGGTCGTCGTCTGCGACGGCACGGACGCCGCCGCGCGACGCATCGAGCGCGTGCTCTGGAACGACCCGGCGAGCGGCGTCATGCGCCACGCCGACGCGGGCTACACCGACGCGATCGCGTGCGCCAAGGACAAGGGGCTCGACCTGCCGATGCTCCGCTAGCCCGCTCCCTGTCGAAGGGGCGGGCGCGGTGCCCGGGGGTCTCTAGATGACCGTCGAGATCGGCCAGGCACCGCTCACGCTGGCGACGCTCCGCGCGATCGCGCGCCAGGGCGGCCCGATCGCGCTTGCGCCGGCGGCGCGCGCGGCGGTCGCCGCCTCGGCGCGGACCGTCGACGCGATGGTCCTCAGCGGGAAGCCCGTTTACGGCGTCAACACCGGCTTCGGACGCCTGTCGCAGACGCGGATCCCGGTGGCGGATCTCGCGAAGCTCCAGACCAACATCGTGCTGTCGCACGCCGCGGGCACCGGCCCGCTGCTCCCCGACGATGCCGTGCGCCTCGTCCTTGCGCTCAAGGTCGCGAGCTTCGCGCGCGGCGCGTCGGGCGTCCGCCCGGAGCTGGTCGATCTCCTGATCGGCCTGTACGACCGCAAGATCTACCCCTGCCTCCCGGCCAAGGGATCGGTGGGCGCCTCGGGCGATCTCGCGCCCCTCGCGCATCTCGCGCTCGCGGTGCTCGGCATCGGCGACGTCCGCGTGGGCGGCAAGCTGGCGAGCGCGCCGGAAGTCCTGAGCGCTGCGGGCCTCGCGCCGATGAAGCTCGCCCCGAAGGAAGGCCTCGCGCTGCTCAACGGGACTCAGGTGTCCACCGCGCTCGCGCTGCTCGGCCTGTTCGCGGCCGAGGATGCGTTCGCCGCCGCGGTCGTCGCCGGCGGCCTGTCCGTGGACGCTGCTGCCGGGAGCGACACCCCCTTCGACGACCGGATTCACGCGCTGCGGGGACATCCCGGGCAGCGGGACGTCGCGGAACGGTACGCCGGGCTCCTCGCGGACAGCGAGATCCGCCGCTCGCACCTCGAGAACGATCCGCGCGTGCAGGATCCCTACAGCCTGCGCTGCCAGCCCCAGGTGATGGGCGCATGCCTAGACCAGCTCCGCTACGCCGCGCGGGTCTTCGAGATCGAGGCGAACGGCGCCACCGACAACCCGCTCGTGTTCCCCGACACGGGCGAGGTGCTCTCCGGCGGCAACTTCCACGCCGAGCCGGTCGCGCTCGCGGCCGACGCGCTCGCCGTGGCGATCGCGGAGATCGGCGCGCTGTCGGAGCGCCGGATCGCGCTCCTGATCGACACGACGCTCTCCGGGCTGCCGCCGTTCCTCGTCGAGCACGGCGGGGTCAACTCCGGCTTCATGGTGGCGCAGGTCACGGCGGCCGCGCTCGCCAGCGAGAACAAGACGCTCGCGCATCCGGCGAGCGTCGACAGCCTGCCGACCTCCGCGAACCAGGAGGACCACGTCAGCATGGCCACCTTCGCCGCGCGTCGGCTCGGCGACATGGCCGCGAACACCGCCGGCATCGTCGCGGTCGAGCTGCTCGCAGCCGCCCAGGGCATCGACTTCCGCGCGCCGCTGAAGACCTCGCCCCGCCTGCAGGACGTCCACGCGCTCGTGCGCAGTCGGGTCCGCTTCTACGACCACGATCGCTACTTCGCGCCCGACATCACGGCGATCCAGCGTCTCGTCGAGTCGGGTGCGTTCCACCGCTTCGTCCCCGGCCTGCTGCCCTCCTCCACATGACCGAGCTCTTCCACCTGCGCCGCGGCGCCGCGCCGCTCCTCGTGTCGATGCCCCACGTCGGCACGTATCTGCCACCCGCGCTCGCCGCACGGATGACCGAGGCGGCGCTGCTGGTCGCCGACACCGACTGGCACGTCGACCGGCTCTACGACTTCCTCGACGCTCTCGGTGCCTCGGTCCTGTGCCCTACCCATTCGCGCTACGTCGTGGACCTCAACCGCCCGCCGGACGGCACCAACCTCTATCCGGGGCAGGACACGACCGCTCTCGTGCCGGTCGACACTTTCGCGCGCGAGCCTCTCTACCGGCCGGACGCAGCGCCCGACGAGCGCGAGATCGCCGAGCGCGTCGACCGCTATTGGCGTCCTTATCACGACGCGCTCCGGCGCGAGCTCGACCGCCTCCGCGCCGCGCACGGCTACGCGCTGCTCTGGGACGCGCACTCGATCGCCTCGGAGCTGCCGCGATTCTTCGCCGGGCGGCTGCCCGATCTCAACTTCGGCACCGCCGCGGGCGCCTCCTGCGCGCCGCCGATCGAGACGGCAGTGTTCGAGGAAGCTCGCCGTACGAGCGCCTATAGCGCAGTGCTCAACGGCAGATTCAAGGGCGGATACATCACGCGCGCCTACGGGCGTCCGGCGGACCGCGTCCACGCGATGCAGCTCGAGCTCTCGCAGCGCACCTACATGAACGAGCCCGCGCCGTTCGAGTTCCGGGAAGACCTGGCTGCCCGGTTGCGACCGGCGCTGCGGCGATTCCTGGAGGCGTTCCTCAGCGCCGCTGCGGCGTCCGCATGACGCCGCCCTTGACGACCCCGACGCACGGGTTCGCGCCCATCGCGTAAGCGAGCTCGGCCGGCTCGCCGACGTCCCAGACCGCCAGGTCGCAGGCCTTGCCGACCTCGATGGTGCCGTGCGTCTCGGCCATCCCGAGCGCGCGCGCCGCGTGGCAGGTGACGCCCGCCAGCGCCTCTTCCGGAGTCAGCCTGAAAAGCGTGCACGCCAGGTTCAGCGCGAGGAGGATGGACGTGAGCGGCGAGGAGCCCGGGTTGCAGTCCGTCGCGACGGCGATCGGTACCCGCTGATCGCGCAGCGCCTGGACCGGCGGCAGCTTGGTCTCGCGGAGAAAGTAGAACGCGCCGGGCAGCAGTACCGCCACCGTCCCGGCCGCGGCCATCGCCCGCACGCCCGCCGCGCTCGTGTACTCGAGATGGTCCGCGGAGAGCGCGCCGAAGCGGGCGGCGAGCGCGGCGCCGCCGAGGTCCGAGAGCTGATCGGCGTGCAGCTTGACCGGCAGCCCGAGCGCGCCGGCCCGCTCGAAGACCCGCGCCGTCTGCTCCGGCGAGAACGCGATGCCTTCGCAGAACGCGTCGACCGCGTCCGCGAGCCCCGCCTGTGCGACCGCCGGCAGCATCTCGTCGCAGACGAGCGTCACGTACTCGTCGACCCGACCCTTGTACTCCGGCGGGACCGCGTGCGCTCCGAGGAAAGTCGTACGGACGGTCACCGGCGCCGCTTCCGCCAGGCGCCGCGCGACGCGGAGCTGCTTCGTTTCGGCGTCGGTGCGCAGGCCGTAGCCCGACTTGATCTCGATCGCCGTGACGCCCTCGTCGAGCAGGCGCGCGAGCCGTCGCGATGACGCGTCGAGGAGCACGGCCTCCGACGCGTCGCGGGTCGCAGCGACGGTCGCGACGATTCCGCCGCCGGCGCGGGCGAGCTCCGCGTAGCTCGCGCCCTGCAGCCGCAGCTCGAACTCGTGCGCGCGCGTGCCCGCATAGACGAGGTGCGTGTGGCAGTCGATCAGGCCCGGCGTGACCCAGCGGCCACCGAGGTCGTGAACCTCGCGCGCGAGCGCGTCCGGCTTGCCCGGAAGGTCGCCGGCGGCGCCGACCCACGCGATCCTGCCGCCCTCCGCCGCCACCGCGCCGGCCGCGAGCGCGGAGTACCGCCCGCCGCGCAGCGTCGCGACCTTCGCGTTCGTCCAGAGCGCGTCCCACATCGCCCTATACTACGACGATGATCGATCATCTCGACCATCTCGTGCTCACGACGCGCGATCTCGACGCGTGCGTCGACTTCTACACCCGGGTGCTCGGGATGCGGCTCGAGACGTTCGGCGCCGGCCGCCACGCGCTGCGCTTCGGCGATCAGAAGATCAACCTGCACGTCGCGGGCCGGGAGTTCGAGCCCAAGGCCGCCGTTCCCACCCCGGGCGCGGTCGATCTCTGCTTCATCTGCGACCGCCCGCTCGACGAGGTGATCGCGCGGCTCGGGGCGCTCGGCGTGCCGATCGTCGAGGGCCCGGGACCGCGGACCGGCGCGACCGGGCCGATCCGGTCGGTGTACGTGCGCGACCCGGACCGGAACCTGGTCGAGCTCGCCGAGCCCGCGGCGTAGCGCTCGCCCGCTACCAGGCCTCGGGCGGACGCTCCAGCGGGACCGCCTCGTTCGCGGAACGCGCGGCGGGGTCGAGCGCAGCGGGATCGCAGGGCGCGATCGGATCGCCGGCGCGGATGATCCCCCCGCGGACGATCCGGCAGTTCAGGCCCGAGCGGTTGAGCAGCGGCTTGAACACCTTCTTCCCGACCAGGTCCTCGAGATAGCGGCAGGGCACGTTCAACCGTCCGCCGTAGAGCACGCACTCGCCGATGCTGAAATAGCGCCCGACGAGGTGATTGAGAGGCACGCCGCGCGTGGTCAGGTTGCGGCGGTGTTCGTGCGGCGCGAGCTCGACGCCGTGGTCGCGCGCGAGCGCCGCGAGCGTTTCCTCCTCGATCAGCGTGGCCTGACGGTCGATGTGGTGCTTGTCCGAATAGGTGCCGCGCCGGGTCGCGTAGCGGTCGCCCTCGACGCCGACGCCGGCCACCAGGCGCGTTTCGGCGCGCGCCTGCATGGGCATGGACGCGCTCGGCGCCACGTGGATGTGCACCAGCTCCCCGCGCCAGCCGTCCATGCCGGGCCCCGTCAGCCCGCGAGCTCGGCGCGGTTGCGGAAGTGCTCGAGCGCCTCGGGATTCGCCAGCGCCTCGACGTTCTTCACCGGCTGCCCGTGCACCGCGTTGCGCACCGCGAGCTCGACGATCTTGCCGCTCTTGGTCCGCGGGATGTCCACGACCTGCACCACCTTCGCCGGCACGTGGCGCGGCGTCGTATTCGTCCGGATGCGCTGCTTGATCTTGGTGACGAGCGCCTCGTCGAGCGCGAGCCCGTCGCGCAGCCGCACGAACAGCACGACCCGCACGTCATTGTCCCAGTCCTGCCCGATGACCAGCGACTCGAGCACCTCGTCGAGCTGCTCGACCTGACGGTAGATCTCGGCCGTGCCGATCCGCACGCCGCCCGGGTTCAGCACCGCATCCGAGCGCCCGTAGATCACCATGCCGTCGTGCGCGGTCAGCTCGACGTAGTCGCCGTGGCACCAGACGTTCGGGAACCGCTCGAAGTAGGCGGCGTGATACTTCTTGCCGTCGGGGTCGTTCCAGAAGCCGACCGGCATCGAGGGAAACGGCCTGGTGCATACGAGCTCGCCCTTCGCCCCGCGGACGGGCTTCCCGTTCTCGTCGAAGGTGTCGACCGCCAAGCCGAGGGCCCGGCACTGGATCTCGCCGCGCCACACCGGCAGGATCGGGTTGCCGAGCACGAAGCAGCCGATGATGTCGGTGCCGCCGGAGATCGACGACAGGCACAGGTCGCGCTTGATGCTCGCGTAGACGTAGTCGAAGCTCTCCGGAACGAGCGGCGAGCCCGTCGAGAGCATCGAGCGCAGCGCCTTGAGCTTGTGCGTCTTCGCCGGCGCGAGGCCGCGCTTCTTGCACTCGTCGATGAACTTCGCCGAGGTCCCGAAGTGGGTCATGCGCTCGGCGTCGGCGAAGTCGAACAGGACGCTGCCGTCCTTCGCGAACGGCGAGCCGTCGTAGAGCAGCAGGGTCGCCCCGGCGGCGAGCCCCGAGGCGAGCCAGTTCCACATCATCCAGCCGCAGGTCGTGAAGTAGAAGAGACGATCGCCGGGCCGCACGTCCGAGTGCAGCTCGAGCTCGCACAGGTGCTTCAGCAGCGTGCCGCCGGCGCCGTGCACGATGCACTTGGGCACCCCGGTCGTCCCGGACGAATAGAGGACGTAGAGCGGATGGTCGAACGGCAACCGGGGAAACTCGATGTCGCGCGCCGCGTAGTCGGCGACGAACTCCGGCAGCCGCACCGCTTTCGGCACGCCCGACGCATCCGGCGCCTCGGCGAGGTACGACGCCACGACGACGCGCTCGAGCGACGGCAGCTTGCCGGCGACGTGGCGCACCTTGTCGATCACGTCGACCGGCTTGCCGTTGTACCAGTAGCCGTCGACGGTGATGAGCGCCTTGGGCTCGATCTGGCCGAACCGGTCGAGCACGCCCTGCACGCCGAAATCCGGCGAGCACGAGGACCAGATCGCGCCGAGGCTCGTCGTCGCGAGCATGCCGATCACCGCCTCCGGCATGTTGGGGAGATATCCCGCCACCCGGTCCCCGGTCGTGACCCCGGCCGCCCGCAGCGCCTGCGCGAGACGCGAGACCTGGTCGTAGAGCGCGGCGTGCGTGATGCGCCGCTCGACCTTGTCCTCGCCCCAGAAGACGAGCGCCTCGCTCGAATCCCGGCGGCGCAGCAGGTTCTCCGCGAAATTGAGCCGGCCGTCGGGGAAGAACCTCGCGCCCGGCATCCGGTCGCCGTCGACGAGCACCCGGGCGCCCGGCTCGCCGCGCACGCCGCAGCGCTTCCACACCGACGCCCAGAACTGCTCCGGACGATCCCGCGACCACCGATAGAACGCGGGATAGTCGTTCAGCTCGAGCTGCCAGTCGCGGATCGCCTCGCGCGCGAACCGGGTGATGAGCGCGCTCTCGATCCGGGCCTGGCTCGGCTCCCACAGCGGTTTGACGGCGGCCATCGCTCTCCTTCCGCCAGCGACGATTGGGTAGGTACCTCACTGATTATAATTCCCTGCCCGGCCGAACCGACGCGCCACCAAGGAGGTGCGAGCGCCATGCAGCGCGAATCGATGCAGTACGACGTGGTGATCGTCGGTGGCGGTCCGTCCGGCCTCGCGTGCGCGATTCGGCTGAAGCAGCTCGCCAGCGAGCACGGGCGCGAGGTCGCCGTTTGCATCCTGGAGAAGGGCTCGGAGATCGGCGCGCACATCCTCTCCGGTGCCGTGCTCGAGCCGCGCGCGCTCGCCGAGCTCTTTCCCGACTGGAAGGCGCGCGGCGCGCCACTCCGCACGCTCGCGACCGAGGACCGGTTCCTCGTCCTCACCGCGACCAAGGCGTTCCGGCTGCCCACGCCGCCGCAGATGGCCAATCACGGGAACTACATCATCAGCCTCGGCAACCTGTGCCGGTGGCTCGCCCGCGAGGCCGAGGGCCTCGGCGTCGAGATCTACGCCGGCTTCGCCGCCGCCGAGGTCCTCTACGACGAGAAGGGGCGCGTGAAGGGGGTGGCGACCGGGGACATGGGCGTGGCGAAGGACGGCTCGCGGACCGACGCCTACCAGCCCGGCATCGAGCTGCACGCGCGGCAGACGGTGCTCGCCGAGGGCTGCCGCGGCTCGCTCACGAAGACGCTCTTCGAGCGCTTCCCGCTGCGCGACGGGGTGGATCCGCAGACCTATGGGCTCGGCATCAAGGAGCTCTGGGAGGTCGAGCCAGCGAAGCATCGGCCCGGGCTCGTCGTCCATACGACTGGCTGGCCGCTCGACTGGCGGACCTACGGCGGGTCGTTCCTCTATCACCTGGAGGAGCGCCTGGTCTCGGTCGGCTTCGTCGTCGGCCTCGACTACGAGAACCCCTACCTGTCCCCGTACGAGGAGTTCCAGCGCTTCAAGACCCATCCGGAGATCCGTGGGACGTTCGAGGACGGCCGCCGGCTCGCCTACGGCGCCCGGGCGATCTCCGAAGGCGGGTTCCAGTCGCTGCCGAAGCTCACCTTCCCGGGCGGGCTGCTGGTCGGCGATACCGCCGGCTTCCTCAACGTGCCGAAGATCAAGGGCACGCACACCGCGATGAAATCGGGGATGGTGGCGGCGGAGGCGCTGTTCGACGCGCTCGCCGACGCGAGTCTCGCGGAGGTCACCGCCTATCCGGAGCGGCTCAGGCAGTCCTGGCTATGGGACGAGCTCCACCGCGTGCGCAACATCCGCCCGTCCTTCCGCTGGGGCCTGTGGGGCGGGATGGCCTATTCGGCCATCGACACCTACGTCTTCCAGGGCAAGGCCCCCTGGACGCTGCGCAATCACGCCGACCACACCGCGCTCAAGCCGGCGTCGCGCTTCCGGCCGATCCAGTATCCGAAGCCCGACGGCAAGCTCACCTTCGACCGGCTGTCCTCGGTGTTCGTCTCGAACACGAATCACGAGGAGAATCAGCCGTCCCATCTGCAGCTCAAGGATCCGGCGGTTCCGATCAAGGTGAACCTGGCGGAATTCGACGCGCCCGAGCAGCGCTACTGTCCGGCGGGCGTGTACGAGATCGTCCGCGACCCGGACGGCGCGAACGCCCGGCTGCAGATCAACGCCCAGAACTGCGTCCACTGCAAGACCTGCGACATCAAGGATCCCACCCAGAACATCCACTGGGTGGTGCCGCAGGGCGGGGGCGGGCCGAACTATCCGAACATGTGACGCCGGCGGCGGGACGCCGCCTCGTCTTCTATAATTACTTGAATATATAGCTATAATCTACTGTTTTATAGTATTATTTCACGTCTAGAACTGGTCCTCAGCGAGGGCCAGCACCCCGGGGGCGCCCCGCACCACCGCATCCCCCAGGCCGGGCGCCTGAGAGAGGATGTGGTCAGCGAAGAAGCGCGCGGTCGCGATCTTCGCCTTCAGGAACGCGGCCTCGCCCGTCCCCTTCCCGAGTTGCGCCTGCGCCGCGAGGGCAGCCCGCGCCATCTGCCACCCGCCGCAGACGACGCCGGTCAGCTTGAGGAACGGCACCGCGCCGGCGTGGACCGCCTTCACGTCCCGGTCGTAGCCGACGACGATCCAGTCGACGCACTCGCCCACCGCGGCGGCTCCAGCGGCCAGGCGTGAGCGGATCGCCTTGAAGTCCTCGCCCGGAGCCTTGGCGAGCGCGCCATCGAGCGCCGCGATGGCTTTGAGCACCTCCTTCGCGGTCCGTCCCGACTCGCGCGCGATCTTGCGTCCGACGAGATCGTTCGCCTGGATCCCGGTGGTGCCCTCGTAGATCGTGGTGATGCGCGCATCGCGCAGGTACTGCGCGGCGCCCGTCTCCTCGATGAAGCCCATCCCGCCGTGCACCTGGATGCCGGTGGAGGCGACCTCGATCGCCGTCTCGGTGGACCAGCCCTTCACCACCGGGATCAGCAGGTCGACGAGCCCCTGGCTGCGCGCGCGCTCCGCCTTGTCGGAATGGTGGTGCGACTTGTCGAGCGCGCCGGCGACGACGTAGGCGAGCGCGCGGGTCGCCTCCGCGTGCGCCTTCATGCTCATCAGCATGCGCCGCACGTCGGGGTGGTGGATGATCGGGACCGGCTTCGACCCGCTGCCGCCGAGCTCGCGGCTCTGGACGCGCTCCTTCGCGTAGGCGAGCGCCTTCTGATACGCCCGCTCGCACAGCGCCACGCCTTCCATCCCCACCGCGAAGCGCGCGGCGTTCATCATGATGAACATGTACTCGAGCCCGCGGTTCTCCTCGCCGACGAGGTACCCGACCGCGCCTTCCTTGTCGCCGTAGGCGAGGACCGCCGTCGGGCTCGCGTGGATCCCGAGCTTGTGCTCGATCGAGACGCAGCGCACGTCGTTGCGCTTCCCCAGCGAGCCGTCCGCGTTCACCAGGAGCTTCGGCACCAGGAAGAGCGAGATGCCCTTCACGCCCTCCGGCGCCTCGGGCGTCCGCGCGAGCACGAGGTGAACGATGTTCTCCGCGAGATCGTGCTCGCCGTAGGTGATGAAGATCTTCTGCCCGAAGATCCGATAGTGGTCGCCTTCGGGCACCGCTCGGGTCTTGACGAGCGCGAGATCGGAGCCCGCCTGCGGCTCCGTGAGGTTCATGGTGCCGGTCCAGGTGCCCTCGACCATCTTCGGGAGGTAGAGCTTCTTCTGCACCTCCGTGCCGCGCAGCAGCAGCGCCTCGATCGCCCCGCCCGTCAGCAGCGGGCACAGGGAGAACGACAGGTTCGCCGATTTCCACATCTCCATTACCGGCGCCGCGACGACCTTCGGCAGCCCCTGTCCGCCGAACTCGTGCGGGAACTGCAGCGCGTTCCAGCCGCCCTCGACGAACTGCCGGTAGGCTTCCTTGAACCCCTTCGGCGTGCGCACCTCGCCGTCGCGCAGCACCGCGCCTTCCTGATCGCCCGGGACGTTGAGCGGCGCGAGCACCTCGGACGCGAACCTGGCGTTCTCCTCGAGGATCTGGCCTACGAGGTCCGCCGAGAGCTCCTCGTTTCCGGGGAGCTTGGCGATCTCCGCGAAGCCCGCGAGCTCGTGCAGCACGAACTGCATGTCGCGGATCGGTGCCGTGTAGCCGCTCATTTCCGCGCTCCCGTTTCAGCCTCGTCCGCCGACCCGAAGACCTCGAATGCGAGACTGCGGCGCTCGCCGAGCTCGGTCCCGAGCTTGTGGCGCAGGAACGCGCTCGACGTATAACGCTTCACGCTGAGGTAATAGGTGTCCTGCACGTACTTCACCAAGTCCATGTATCCGGCCAACACTTCGGGATCACACTCGAAACGCTCGTAGTTGACCACGGCATACACGCGCCTGCCGATCGGGCCGAGGACGCGGTCGACCGCTTCGCGGATGTTGCGCAGATCCGCCTGCGACCGCACCCGCATCGCATGCAGGTCGATGTAGATCGTGTTCGACCCGGGGTCGTAATGGAGCCGCTCCTCGAAACGGATATCGAGAAGGCGGCCGCGCAGACCCATCGGTTCCGGCCGGAAGATCGCCGCGTCCATGGGCTTCGGGGAGCGGACCAGCGGGCGAAACGGCATGCGCCCGAGGATGTCGCGCTCGAGGTCCACGCCAGGCGCGATTTCGGTCAGCTCGAGTCCGTCGGGCGTGAGGCGGAACACGCAACGCTCGGTGACGTAGAGCACCGGCTGCCGACGCCGTGCCGCCTCGACGCCGCTGAACGTGATCTGTCCGACCTCTGACACGAACTTCGAGTGCTTTCCCTCGCGCACGATGAGCAGCTTCCCGTCCGCTACTTTCGCCTCGAATCCTCCGGAGGTGAAGGTACCCAGGAACACGACCTTCTTGCTGTTCTGGCTGAGGTTGATGAATCCGCCGCAACCCGGCACCTTGTTGCCGAAGCGGCTCGCATTGACGCTGCCGCGCGCATCGCATTCACCGAAGCCCAGGAACACCCCGTCGAGACCGCCGCCGTCGATGAAATCGAAGGCGGAGCAGTGGTCGATCACCGCCTGGTAGTTCACGGCGACGCCGAAATCGAGCCCGCCCATCGGCACCCCGCCCATCACGCCCGGATCGACCGTGAGCGTGATCAGGTCCTGGATCCGCTCCTCGCTCGCCACGCGCGGCACGCCGTCGGGCATGCCGATGCCGACATTGATGATGCTGTTGGGCTCGAGCTCGAGCGCGGCGCGGCGCGCGATGATCTTGCGCTCGCCCATCTCGAGCGGCGCGAGCGCCTGCAGCGGCACGCGCACCTCGCCCGAGAACGCCGGGTTGTATTGCGTGCCGTAGGTCTGCATGTGATGCTCGGGCTCGGCGACCACCACGCAATCCACGAGCACCCCCGGAACGCGCACGTCGCGTGCGTCGAGCGACCCTTCCGCCCCCACCCGTTCCACCTGCGCCAGCACGATGCCGCCGGAGTTCTTGGCGGCGATCGCGAGCGCGAGGTTCTCGAGCGCCAGCGACTCGCGCTCGGTCGTGATGTTGCCGTCGGGATCCGCGGTGGTGCCGCGAATCAGCGCGACATTGATCGGGAACGACTTGAAGAACAGGTGCTCCGTGCCCCCCACCGCCAGCAGCTCGACCAGAGCCTCGGTGGTGAGCGCATTGACCTTGCCGCCGCCGAACCGCGGATCCACGAAGGTCCCGACCCCGACCTTCGTGATCGTGCCCGGCTTGCCCGCGCCGATGTCGCGATAGAGATTCGTGATCACGCCTTCGGGGAAGTTGTAGGCCTCGATCCGTTCATCGACGATCAGCTTCTCCACGCGCGGCATCAGCCCGAAGTGGCCGCCGATGATCCGTCGGATCAATCCTTCGTGGCCGATGCGGTTGAGACCTTTCTCGCGCGCGTCACCCTGTCCGGTCGAATGGACGACCGTCAGCTTGCGCGGCGCGCCGGTTTCCAGAAACCGTTTCTCGAGAGCCACCAGGAGCTGATCGGGCGTCCCGCTGCCGGCGTACCCGCTGGTCGCGATCACGTCGCCATCGTGAATGACCGCCACCGCATCTTCGGGCTCGACGATCTTCTTCAGGCGCACGCGTGCGCTCCTAGGTCTTCTCCAGCGCCTTCACGAGCTCGGGCACCACCTTGAAGAGATCGCCGACGATCCCGTAGTCGGCGACCTGGAAGATCGGCGCCTCCTCGTCCTTGTTGATCGCGACGATCACGCGGCTGTCCTTCATCCCGGCGAGATGCTGGATCGCCCCGGAGATCCCCACGGCGATGTAAAGGTCGGGCGCGACGATCTTGCCGGTCTGTCCCACCTGCCAGTCGTTCGGGACGAACCCCGCGTCGACCGCCGCCCGGCTCGCGCCCATCGCCGCGTTCAGCTTGTCCGCGAGCGGCTCGAGGAGCTTGAAGTTCTCGCCCGAGCCCATGCCGCGCCCGCCGGAGACGATGACGCGCGCGGCGGTGAGCTCCGGGCGCTCGCTCTTCGTCAGCTCGCGCCCCACCAGACCGGAGAGCCCGGTATCGGCGGCGGCCGCGACCGGGTCGACGCTCGCGCCGCCACCGCTAGCCTCCACGGCCTCGAATCCCGTCGACCGCACGGTCACGACCTTGACCGAATCCTTCGACTGCACCGTCGCGAGCGCGTTGCCCGCGTAGATCGGACGCACGAAGGTGTCGGGGCTCTTGACCGCACTGATGTCGGAGACCTGCGCCACGTCGAGCGCCGCGGCGACGCGCGGCATGAAATTCTTCCCGAAGGTCGTCGCCGGGGCGAGGATGTGGCTGTAGTCCTTGGCGAGCCCCGCCACGAGCGCGGCGAGGTTCTCGGCGAGCTGATCCTTGTACTGGGCCGCGTCGGCGAGCAGCACCTTGCCCACGCCCTGCGCCTTCGCCGCCGCCTGTGCGACCGCCTGGCAGCCCTGCCCGGCGACCAGCACGTGAACCTCGCCGCCGATCTTCTTCGCTGCGCCCAGCGTGTGGAGCGTGGAGGGCCGCAGCGCGGCGTTGTCGTGCTCGGCGACGACGAGGATGGTCATGGCTCAGCGCTCCCGGATCCCGGGGTACGCCGGGATGATCTCGCTCGCGCACTTCGTACGCTTCATCAAATCACCTTGGCTTCGTTCTTCAGCTTGTCCACCAGGGCCTTGGCGTCCGGCACTTTCGTCCCGCTCTTGCGCTTGGGCGGCTCCTCGACCTTGAGGGTGGCGAGCCGCGGCGCCACGTCGACGCCCAGCGCGTCGGGCTTCAGCGTCTCGAGCGGCTTCTTCTTCGCCTTCATGATGTTCGGCAGCGTGACGTAGCGCGGCTCGTTCAGGCGCAGGTCGGTGGTGACCACCGCCGGCAGCTTGATCGACACCGTCTCGAGACCGCCGTCGACCTCGCGCGTGACCTGCGCGCCGTCGCCCTCGATCTTCACCTTGGACGCGAACGTCGCCTGCGGCCAGTCGAGCAGCGCCGCGAGCATCTGCCCGGTCTGGTTGTTGTCGTCGTCGATCGCCTGCTTGCCCATGATCACGAGCTTGGGGGCCTCCTTCGCCGCGACCGCCTTGAGCAGCTTCGCCACCGCGAGCGGCTGGAGCTCGGCGTCGGTCTCGACGAGGATCGCCCGGTCGGCGCCGAGCGCGAGCGCGGTCCGCAGCGTCTCCTGGCAGGCCGCCACGCCGCACGACACCGCGACGATCTCGGTGGCGACGCCGGCCTCCTTGAGCCGCATCGCCTCCTCGACGGCGATCTCGTCGAACGGGTTCATCGCCATCTTGACGTTGGCGAGCTCGACGCCGGTGCCGTCGGCCTTGACGCGCACCTTGACGTTGGCGTCGACGACGCGTTTCACGGGGACGAGCAGCTTCATCGGATTGCCTCGCGGAAGGAGTGCGAATTCTAGCCGAAAGGCCGCGCCGCTTGCGATCCGCGGCGCGGCTCCGTACGCTTGCAGGCCCGCGTTCCGCTCGCACCCGCCATGCCGCGCCCGCTCTCGCACATCCGCGTCGTCGATCTCACCCGGATCCTCGCCGGCCCCTGGGCCTCGCAAACGCTCGCCGACCTCGGCGCCGAGGTCATCAAGATCGAGCGTCCGCAGACCGGGGACGACACGCGCAGCTGGGGGCCGCCCTGGCTCAAAGGCAAGGACGGCCGGGAGACGCGGGAAGCCGCCTACTACCTCTCGGTCAACCGCGGCAAGAAGTCCGTCACCGTCGACCTCGCCAAGCCGGCGGGTCAGCGCCTGGTCCGCGAGCTCGCGGCGAAGAGCGACGTCCTGATCGAGAACTACAAGGTCGGCGACCTCGCGCGCTACGGGCTCGCCTACGACGACGTCCGCAAGCTCAATCCGCGCATCATCTACTGCTCGGTCACCGGGTTCGGGCAGGACGGCCCTTATGCGCAGCGCCCGGGCTACGACTTCATCTTCCAGGGGATGGCCGGGCTGATGAGCATCACCGGCGAGCGCGACGAGCTCCCGGGGGGCGGGCCGCAGAAGGTGGGCATCGCGGTCACCGACGTGCTGACGGGAATGTACGCGGGGCTCGCGGTGACGGCGGCCATCGCCTACCGGCAGCTGACGGGCACCGGCCAGTACATCGACCTCGCGCTGCTCGACACCCTGGTCGCCTTCAACGCCAACCAGATCGCCAACTACTGGTGCTCGGGCGAGATCCCGAAGCGCTACGGCAACGCGCACGCGAACATCGTGCCGTACGAGGTGTTCGCGGCCGCCGACGGCCACATCATCCTCGCAGTCGGAAACGACACCCAGTTCGCGAGCTTCTGCCGCGTCGCCGGTCGCCCCGAGCTCGCGACCGACGCGCGCTTCAGCACCAATCCCGAGCGGGTCAAGCACCGCACGACCCTGATCCCGATCATCCAGGACCTCGTGCGGCGGCGGCCCAGGGCGGACTGGATCGACGCGCTCGAGGCCGCCGGCGTGCCCTGCGGCCCGATCAACAACATGCAGGAGGTGTTCGCGAACCCGCAGGTGCGGCACCGCGGGATGCGGGTCGACATCCCGCACCCGGCGGGCGTGCCCTGCCCCACGGTGGCGAGCCCGATGCGGTTCTCCGCCACCCCGATCACCTACGAGGCGCCCCCGCCGCTCCTCGGCGAGCACACGCGCGAGATCCTCGGCGGCGTGCTCGGTCTGGGCGCGGCTGAGATCGACGCGCTCGCCGCGCAGGGCGTCATCTAGGGGACGTCGCCTCGCCGAAGGTGAGGCTAGCCACGACGTTCCCCTCTCCCGCGCGCCGCGGGGGGTGAGCGCGGTGTTTCGTCGAGCCCAACTGCTTGGGCTCGACGCCGCGCGAACCGGCGCGCCTTGCAAGGCGCGCCGTGGGAGGGGGTTCGAGGTGGAGGACCGAGGGGCTAGCGGTTCTTCCAGTCCGCCGGGCGCTTGGCGAGGAACGCGTCGATGCCCTCGGCGGCGTCCTCGAGCATCATGTTGCAGGCCATGCCTTCCGAGGCGAGGTCGTAGGCCTCTTCCAGCCGTTTCTCGACCTGCGCGTAGAACCGCTCCTTCCCGAGACGCACCACCGCCGGGCTGTGCGCGGTGATCTTCCGCGCCAGCGCGGCCACCTCCTCGTCGAGCCGCTCGAGCGGGACCACCCGGTTCACGAGCCCCCAGCGCTCCGCGGTCCGCGCGTCGATCAGGTCGCCGGTGAACAGCATCTCCAGCGCGTGCTTGCGCGAGAGGTTGCGCGCCACGCCCACCCCTGGCGTGGTGCAGAAGAGACCGCTCTTGATCCCCGGGAGCGCGAACTGCGCGACTTCGGCAGCCACCGCGAGGTCGCACATCGACACGAGCTGGCAGCCGGCCGCGACCGCCACCCCCTGCACCCGCGCGATGACCGGCTGAGGTAGCCGCACGAGGCTCAGCATCATCCGGCTGCACTGCTCGAAGAGCGCGAGCTGCCAGCCCTTGTCGGGATGAGCGCGCATCTCGCGCAGGTCGTGCCCCGCGCAGAAGTGCTTTCCCGCCCCGGCGAGGACCACGAGCCGCACCGCCGGATCGGCCGCGACCCGATCCAGCTCGTGTTGGAGCGCCGCGAGCATCTCGGTCGAGAGCGGGTTCAACCGATCGCCGCGGTTCAGGGTCAGCGTCGCGATCCCGTCCGCATCGTGACGGAGCACGTACGCTGCCTGGACCTCGGCCTTGACTGGAGCGTTCATGGGCTGAGCCTCCTGATCTCTATTCGATCGCCGACACCGAGCGCGCCTGCTGGCGCAGGGCGAACTTCTGGATCTTCCCGGTGGCCGTCTTCGGCAGCGGCCCGAAGACCACGGCCTTCGGCGCCTTGAAGTGCGCGAGGGTCGCGCGGCAGTGGGCGATGATCTCGGCCTCGGTCGCGGTCGCCCCCGGCTTCAGCTCGACGAACGCGCACGGCGTCTCGCCCCACTTCGGATCCGGCCGCGCGACCACCGCCGCTGCGAGCACCGCCGGATGCCGGTAGATCACGTCCTCCACCTCGATCGACGAGATGTTCTCGCCGCCCGAGATGATGATGTCCTTGGCGCGGTCCTTGATCTTGATGTAGCCGTCGGGGTGCAGCACCGCGAGGTCGCCCGAGTGGAACCAGCCGCCGGCGAACGCCTCGCGCGTCGCCTTGGAGTTCTTGAGATAGCCCTTCATCGTGATGTTGCCGCGGAACATGATCTCGCCCATGGTCTCGCCGTCGGCGGGGACGGGCTGCATGGTCTGCGGATCCATCACGGTGACGCCTTCCTCGAGGATGTAGCGCACGCCCTGGCGACCGTTGCGCTCGGCGCGGCCGCGGGCGTCGAGCCGCTCCCAGTCCGCGTGCTTCGCGCAAACCGTCGCCGGTCCGTAGACCTCGGTGAGCCCGTAGACGTGCGTGAGGTCGAAGCCGATCCGCTCCATCCCTACGATCATCGCCTGCGGCGGCGCGGCGCCGGCGACGAACGCCGAGACCTTGTGGGTGATCCCCTCGCGCAGCTTCGGATCGGCGTTGATCAGCGCGTTATGGACGATCGGCGCGCCGCAGTAGTGGGTGACCTGGTGCTCCCGGATCAGGCCCAGGATCAGCGCCGGGTCGACCTTGCGCAGGCACACGTTGGTGCCCGCATTGGCGGCCATGCTCCACGGGAAGCACCAGCCGTTGCAGTGGAACATCGGCAGCGTCCAGAGGTATACCGCGTGGCGGGGCATGCTCCAGGTGAGGAGGTTCGCCACGCCGTTCAGGTAGGCGCCGCGGTGCGAATACACGACGCCCTTGGGGTTGCCGGTCGTGCCGGACGTGTAGTTGAGCGCGATCGCCTGCCACTCGTCGGCCGGCGGCTGCCAGGCGAACGCCGCGTCGCCTTCGCCGAGAAACGCCTCGTAGTCGAGCGCGCCGAGCCGCCGGCCGCCGCCGTCGTGCTCGGGATCGTCCACGTCGACGACGAACGGCCGCCGCTCGAGCTTCTCGAGCGCCGCCGCGATCGTGTCGGAGAACTCGCGATCCGTGATCAGCGCCTTCGCTTCGCCGTGGTTCAGCATGAACGCGATCGCGTCGGCGTCGAGCCGCGTGTTCAGCGTGTTCAGGACGGCGCCGACCATCGGCACGCCGAAGTGGCACTCGTAGAGCTCCGGGGTGTTCGCGAGCATGACCGAGACCGTGTCGCCGACGCCGACGCCGCGCTTCGCGAGGGCGGAGGCGAGGCGGCGGCAGCGCGCGTAGGTGTCCTTCCAGGCGAATCGGCGCCGGCCGTGGATCACCGCGGTCCGGTCGGGGTAGACCGACGCGCTCCACTCCAGGAACGTGAGCGGCGTCAGCGGCGCGAAGTTGGCCGGATTCTTGTCGAGGTCCTGATCGAAGGGATTCAACCGGGCCATGGGTCGTGCTCCGTCTCTGCGGCGGAAAAAGTATAAATCAGGCCGCCGCGGCGTCCTGCTCCCGCCAGAGGACTCCGGCGCGCGCCTCCTTGGCGATCGCCTCGAGGATCCGCTCGTGCTCGACGAGCTCCTCCTCGGTCGCGCGCACGATCACGAGGCGCAGGCGCTCCCCGGCGTCGGCGCGGGCGGCCGCGGCCGCCGGCGCCGGCGCCTCGAGTCCGATCGCGAGGCTCTCCTGGCCGCGGGTCATCGCCAGGTACACCTCGGCGAGCAGCTGCGCGTCGAGGAGCGCGCCGTGGAGCGTCCGATGCGAGTTGTCGATCAGGTAGCGCTCGCAGAGCGCGTCGAGCGAGTTCTTCTTTCCCGGATGCAGGTCGCGCGCGGTGGCGAGCGTATCGACCACCCGCGCGACGTGCGACTCGATCCGCTCGAACCCGAGCTTCTCCAGCTCCATGTTCAGGAACTCGAGGTCGAACGCGGCGTTGTGGATGACGAGCTCCGCGCCGCGGAGGTACTCGAGGAGCTCGCCGGCGACGTCGGCGAAGCGCGGCTTGTCCTGAAGGAACTCGTTGGTGATACCGTGTACCCGCAGCGCGCCCTCCTCGATCTCGCGCTCGGGATTGAGGTAGCGGTGAAAGCGGTTGCCGCTCGGCCGCCGGCTCACGAGCTCGACGCAGCCGATCTCGATGATCCGGTCGCCCAGCCGCGGGTTGAGCCCGGTCGTCTCGGTGTCGAGGACGATCTGCCTCATGCGCGGTGCGTCGCCGGGGCGCTCGCCGCCGACGCTTCCGCGTCGTCGAGCGGCCGATGCCGACGCGCGATCAGGCTGTAGACGGTGGGCACGACGAACAGCGTGAGCAGAGTGCCGAGCAGCAGCCCGCCGACGATGACCCAGCCGATCGGCTGGCGGCTTTCGGCCCCCGCCCCGTGCGCCAAGGCGAGCGGGACCGCGCCGAGCACCATCGCGCCGGTGGTCATCAGGATCGGGCGCAGCCGCAGCACCGCCGACTCGACGACCGCCTCGCGGATCGTGCGCCCCTGCTGCTGCAGCTGGTTCGCGAACTCGACGATCAGGATGCCGTGCTTGGTGATGAGACCGATGAGGGTGACCAGCCCGATCTTGCTGTAGATGTTCAACGTCCCGCCGCTCAGGTAGAGCGCGGCGAGCGCGCCCGCCATCGCGAGCGGCACCGACAGCATGATGATGAACGGATCGCGGAAGCTCTCGAACTGCGCCGCCAGCACCAGGTAGATGAACGCCAGCGCGAGCCCGAGCGCGAACCACAGCCCCGCGCTCGACTCGCGGAACTCGCGCGAGATGCCGTTGTAGTCGAGGGCATAGCCGGGCGGCAGCTGCCGCCGCGCCGTCTCCTCCACGAAGCCGAGCGCCTCCCCGAGCGGATGCCCGGGCGCGAGGTTGGCGCTGATCGTGGCCGAGCGCCGCTGCCCGAAGTGGTTGAGCTCGCGCGGCGCGACGCTCTCGCGCACCGCGACCAGACTCGAGAGCGGGACCATCGCGTCGTTGCGGCCGCGCACGAAGATGTTGGAGATGTCGTCCGGACGGGTGCGCTCGCCGGGGGCCATCTGCACGACGACGTCGTACTGCTCGCCCCGCTGCTTGTAGCGCGTGACTTGCCGCCCGCCGAGCATCGTTTCCATCGTGCGGCCGACGGTCTCGACCTGCACGCCGGCGTCGATCACGCGGTCCCGGTCGACCTGCACCTTGAGCTCCGGCTTGTTGAGCTTGAGGTCGGTGTCGAGGTTGATGAGGTTGGGATTCCTCGCCAGCCCGGCGACCAGGTCGGTCACGACCCGGTCGAGCTCCTCGTAGCTCGCCGAGGTGATCACGACCACCTCCACCGGGTTCGCGCGCGGGCTCTGGCCGAGCGACTGCGGGAGCGTCGGGAACGCGAGCACGCCGGGGAGCGCCAGCAGCTTGGGCGCGAGCTCGTTGCGTACCGCCTGGGCCTTGCGGTCGCGCTCGGCCCAATCCTTGAGGCCGACGAACGAGATGCCTTGCGAGACCAGCGGGAAGCCGGCGACGACGAAGAACCGCGTCACATCCGCGGTGTTCTTGAAGATGTTCTCGAGCCGGGTCGCGTAACTGTCGGTGTAGCCGATCGTCGCGCCTTCCGGGCCGCGGAAGAAGCTGATCACGACACCGCGGTCCTCGGTCGGCGCGAGCTCCTCCTTGAGCGAGGCGAAGAGCGCGACGATCGCGGACGACGGCAGCACGAACGCGATCGCGACCACCGCCAGCCGGTGCTGCACCGCGAAGCCGAGGGCGCGCCGATAACCGCGCGTCAGGCCGACGATGCCGGCCTCGATCCAGTTGTACAGCCGGCCGTGCTTCGGCGCGTGGCGCAGGAGCTTGGAGCACATCATCGGCGACAGCGTGAGCGCGACGAACCCCGACACCAGCACCGCGCCGGCGAGCGTCAGCGCAAATTCGATGAAGAGCTTCCCGGTGCGGCCGGTCATGAACGCCACCGGCGCGTACACCGCCGCGAGGGTCAGCGTCATCGCCACCACCGCGAACCCGATCTCCTTGGACCCCGTGAGCGCCGCCTGGAGCGGCGGCACCCCGTGCTCGACGTGGCGGTAGATGTTCTCGAGCATCACGATCGCATCGTCGACGACCAGGCCGATCGCGAGCACCAGGGCGAGCAGCGTCAGCGTGTTGACGGTGAAGCCGAGGAAGAACATCAGCGCGAACGCCCCGATCAGCGACACCGGGATCGTGACGAGCGGCACGAGCGTCGCCCGGAACGAGCGCAGGAAGACGAAGATCACCAGCGCCACGAGCAGGGTGGCCTCGAGGATCGTCGTCGCCACCGCCTTGATCGAGCGGTCGATGAACACCGAGGAGTCGTAGGCGACGTTGACGGTGACGCCCTCGGGCAGGTCGGCGGTGATCCTGGGCACCTCGGCGCGAACCGCGTTCGACAGCTCGAGCGGGTTCGCGGTGGCCTGCTTGATCACGCCGAGCGCCACCGCCGGCCGCCCGTTGAAGCGCACCACCGAGCGCTCGTCGAGCGGCGCCACCTCGACGCGGCCCAGGTCGCGGATCCGCACCGGATAGCCGCTCACGTAGCGGATCACGACGTTCTCGAACTGCTCCGGGCGCGACAGGTCCGTTTCCGCGACCACCGAGAACTCGCGGGCGCGGCTCTCGATCCGGCCGGCCGGGACTTCCACGTTCTGCCGGGCGAGGGCGTCCTCGACGTCCTGCGGGGTGAGGCGGTAGGCCGCGAGCTTGTTGCGGTCGAGCCAGATCCGCATCGAGTACCGCCGCTCGCCGAAGATCCGCACGTCGGCCGCGCCCGGCAGCGTCTGCAGCCGGGTCTTGACCAGCCGGCTCGCGATGTCGCTCACGTCGAGCGCCGACAGCCGGTCGCTCGAGAACGCGAGCCAGATGATCGGGTTCGCGTCGGCCTCGACCTTCGCGATCACCGGCTCGTCGATGTCGTCCGGGAGCTTCCCGCGCGTGCGCGCCACGCGGTCCCGCACGTCGCTCGCCGCGGCGTCGGGATTGCGCTCCAGGCGGAACTTGACCGTGATCTGGCTGCTCTCGGCGCGGCTGATCGAGGTGAGCACGTCGACGCCCTCGATCCCGGCGAGCGCGTCCTCGAGCGGCTTGGTCACGCGCGACTCGATCACGTCGGCGCTCGCGCCGCGGTACTTCGTCTCGACGGTGACGACCGGCTCGTCGATCTTGGGGTATTCGCGCACCGGCAGCCGCTGGTAGCTGACGACGCCGACCAGCACCACGACCATGCTCAGCACCGTCGCGAAGACCGGACGGCGGATGCAGATGTCGGAGACGATCACGTCACGTCCCCCGCTTGCCCGCCGCCTTGCCGGGCGCCGGGGCCCCGGCCGCGGCCGGCGCCGCCGGTCCGCCGATCCGGACCGCGGTGCCATCGCGCAGCTTGATCTGGCCAGCGGTGACGACCGTATCGCCGGCCTGCAGGCCCTCGGTGATCTCGACGCGGGCGTCGCGGCGCAGCCCCGTCTTGACCTTGACCCGCGCCGCCTTGCCGTCCGCCACCCGGAAGACGTACTGGTCCGCGCCGATGGGGATCAGCGCCTCCTCGGGCACCGTGAGCGCGCGGGGCCGCTCCGCGAGGATGACGCGCGTGCGCACGAACATGCCGGGGCGGAGCTGGCCGTCGCTGTTCCGGAGCCGCGCGCGCAGGATCACGGCGCGGCCGTTCTGGTCGATGAGGGGGTCGATCGCGTCGAGGGTCGCGGTGTAGCTGCGCCCGGGCAGCGCGTCGCTCGTCACCTCGACCGCCTGGCCGCGCTTGAGCTCGGCGAGCAGGAGCTCGGGGAGGCGAAAGTCGACCTTCAGCGAGGAGATGTCCTCGAGCGTCACGAGATCCTGCCCCTCCTTGACGTAGTCGCCGACGCTTACCTGGCGGATCCCGATCACGCCGGCGAACGGCGCCCGGATCTCGGTCTTGGCGAGCCGGGCCTCGGCGAGCGCGAGCGTCGCCTGCGCGACGCGCAGCGCGTTGAGCGCCTGGTCCTTCGCGTTCGGGCTCACGAACTTCTCGCGTTCGAGCTCGGTCGTGCGCCTGAAGTTGGTCTCGGCGAGGGCGAGGTTCGCCTTCGCCTGTTGCACCTCGGCGGCGTAGACCGAGGCGTCGAGCGCGACCAGGAGCTGTCCCTGCTCGACCGGCCGGCCCTCGACGAAGTCGATCGCGCTGATGCGGCCCGAGATCTCGGGCCGCACCACCACCGACTCGTTGGACCGCAGCGTGCCGATGGCGACCGCATCCTCCTGCACGCGCGTCGGCTTGACGGCCGCGACCTCGACCGCGACGGGGGCGCCCCCCGGAGGCCCGCCCGGGGCCTTCGTCGCGCCGCCGGGCCGTGCGTCGCGAGGGGCCTCGCCCTGCGCCGGCGCCGGCCCACGATTGTGGTAATAGGCGTACGCGCCGAGGGCGAGCAGCCCGGCGAGCGGGACCGCGAGAAAGCCGATCTTTCGCACGCGCGCTTCGCTCACCGGCATGATCCCAGGTTCCCTAGGAAGACACCGTTTCGACGCCGCGGTTCGCGAGGGCGTCGGCGCGTTCGTTGTCCGCGTGCCCGGCGTGGCCGCGGACCCAATGCCAGGCGACCTCGTGGCGGCCCGCCAGCTCGTCGAGCTGCCGCCACAGATCGATGTTCTTCACCGGCCTCCGGTCCGCCGTCTTCCAGCCGCGCCGCTTCCACGCCTGGAGCCAATCGGTCACGCCCTTCTTCACGTACTCGGAATCGGTGAACACCTCCACCCGGGAAGGGGCTCTCAGCGCAGCGAGCGCGCGGATGACCGCGGTCAGCTCCATGCGGTTGTTGGTGGTGTGGGGCTCGCCGCCGAACAGCTCGCGCTCGTGCCCGCCCGACCGCAGGAGCGCGCCCCAGCCGCCCGGGCCGGGGTTGCCCTTGCAGGCGCCGTCGGTGTAGATGCGAACGACCTCAGCCACGGCCGCGGCCGCCGCGGATCCGGCCGCCTGCAATCAGCCGCAGCTGCACCGTCGCGCGCCGCCCATGGCCGCCGGCTTGCGCGACGGCCGGATCGCGCCGCGCCACCGGCGCGAGCGCCCGCGCCGCCGCGCGCCCGTTCTTCCAGTGCGGCGCCACCAAGTGCATACCGCGCACGCGCTTGACGGCGCGTACGACGTAGACCCCGCCGCAGATCGGCCACCAGCGGTCCCCGGCCCGCTCCATGAACGCGAATCGCTGCAGCCACTTCATCTGGCTGAAGGGGGGCGCGTAGCGGCCGAACCGGCCGCCGTTCAGCTCGAAGCCGAGCAGCTTCAGCCAGTCGCGCAGCCGCAGGAGGCCGATGAACTCCCCGCACCATGGATGATCGTCGCGCCTGCGCCCCAGCCAGCGTTTCGCGCCCCACAGGCTGAGCGGGTTGAAGCCGGCGATCACGATCTGCCCCTCGGGGACCAGCACCCGCTCGGCTTCGCGCAGGATCTGATGCGGATCGTGGTTGAACTCGAGCACGTGCGGCAGCACGACGAGGTCCACGCTCTGCGAGGCGAGCGGCAGGTGCCGCGGGTCGGCGGCGATGGCGCAGCCCGGCTCGGTGCCCACCGCGAACCGGAACGCGATGCGGTTCGCGCGCAGGAAGTCGATGGTCGGCAGCCCGACCTGCACCGCCTTGAACCCGAACACGTCCTCGACCGCGCTGTCGAACTGCGCCCACTCCCAGTCGAGCACGTACGCGCCCTTCGGGCTCGCGAACCACGCGGCCAGCGTCGGCTTCTGCGGCGGTTGCAACACGATCCGATCTCGACGACCCGAACCGCTGCATTATGGCGCAAACGCGCTGTTCCGCGGCCGCGGTGCGGGAAGCCCGGCGCGCCCGGCGCCCGTGCGCGCCCGCGCGCTGCGCACGCTCGGCGGAGGCGCCGGTCGGCGCTGTCGCTGCTGCCCGACCGGCTGCCCGTCGCTGCCAACAAATGCCTCCGGCCGCGCCCCGGGAGACGCCCCGCCGCCGCGCTGAGTCCGCTCTGGACTTGTTCCGCTAATCGGCGCTGTGCCGCCTTGACCCCCCTGCGGGGGGTCCGTAATATCCGCGCAGCTCTCGGGGGGAATCGTGACGGTGATGCGCGGAACGAGGTGGCTGGTGGCGGCGCTGCTTGCCGGCGTCATCCCGCTCGCCCAAGCCGTCGACCCGCTGCTGCACGCGCTCCCGGAGCCCGAGGCCCCGTCCGCAGTCCCCAGCCCTCCGCCGCCGCCCGTCGTCGAGCTCGAGGACAGCCTAGCCGAGGTCGAGGTGAGCGAGATCCGCGATCTCGGACCGAAGCCGGCGGCCGCGGAGCCGCCCGGGGATCTGTGGCAGCGCATCCGCAGCGGCTTCGCGATGGCCGACCTCGAGAGCCCCGTCGTCGCCCAGCAGCAGAAGTGGTACGCGCAGCGGCCGGACCAGATCCAGCGCATCGTCGAGCGCAGCCGGCGCTATCTGTTTCACATCGTCGAGGAGATCGAGCGCCGCGGGCTGCCCACCGAGCTCGCGCTGCTGCCGATGGTCGAGAGCGCCTACAACCCGATGGCGTACTCGCGCGCGCACGCATCGGGGCTCTGGCAGTTCATCCCGTCGACCGGCCGCAACTACAACCTCGATCAGAACTGGTGGTACGACGCGCGCCGCGACATCCTCGCGTCGACGACCGCGGCGCTCGACTATCTGCAGCAGCTCCACGAGATGTTCGGCGACTGGCACCTCGCGCTCGCGGCGTACAACATGGGCGAGAACGGGGTGCAGCGCGCGATCGACAAGAACAAGAAGAAGAAGCGCGCGACCGACTACAAGTCGCTGCCCATGCCGCGCGAGACCCGGCGCTACGTCCCCACGCTCCAGGCGCTGAAGAACATCGTCGCCGACCCGGCGGCCGCCGGCGTCGAGCTCGACCCGATCCCCGACGCGCCGTACTTCGTCACCGTCACCCTCACCCGCGACATCGACCTCGACGTGGCGGCGAAGCTCGCCGAGATGCCGGTCGACGAGCTGGTCGCGCTCAACCCGGGGCACAACCGCCCGGTGGTCGCGGCGGCCCACGCGCCGCAGCTCGTGCTGCCGAGCGATCGCGCCGAGGCGTTTCTCCAGAACCTGGAGCGGCACGACGAGCCGCTCTCCTCGTGGCGGACCCATACGTTCGCGGCGGGGGACAAGCTCGAGCGGCTCGCCGCGGAGCACGGGCTGAGCGTCGCCCGCCTGAAGGCGATCAACGGCCTGCCGCCCAAGGGGAACGTGGTGATCGGCCAGCAGCTGCTCCTGCCCGAGAAGGGGACCGACGCCGCCTCCGAGCCGTTGCCGCCGATCTTCTCTTCGCCCGCCCGCTTCGCCGCGTACGTCGTGCGGCAAGGCGATACCTGGGCGCGGATCGCGACGGCGTTCGGGGTGCGCGTCGACGACCTGAAGCGCCTGAACGCGGGCGCCGAGCTCATCGCCGGCGAGTCGCTGGTGATCCAGCTCACGCAGAAACGGACGGTGCGCAAGGCGGCGAAGCCCGTGAAGCGGGACGCGACCTCCAAACCGCCCCGTTCGGATACGAGCGCACCGCCGGCCCCGGCCGCGCGGATCCCCTCCTCCTAGCCCGCGCGGCGCCGGCGTCACCGGCGCGGCGCACCGTCACCGTAGAGCCAGCAGTTCACCTCGCGCGTGGCCGAGAGCCGCGCCGCGGTGGGGTACTCCATCCGGCACTGCCGCGTCGCGTGCGGGCAGCGCGGATGGAAGTGACAGCCGCTCGGGGGTGAGACGGGCGACGGAAGCTCGCCCATGACCTGCAGCTTCGCGCGACCGCCTTCGACCGTCGGCACCGCCGCGAGCAGCGCCTCGGTGTAGGGATGGCGCGGCGCGCCGAGGACCTCCTCGATCGTCCCGCGCTCGACGATGCGACCGAGGTACATCACCGCCACTTCGTCGGCCAGGTACTCGACGACCGCGAGGTTGTGGGTGATGAAGAGGTACGCGAGCCCGAGCTCCCGCTGCAGCCGCTTCAGCAGGTTCAGGATCTGGGCCTGGACCGAGACGTCGAGCGCGCTCGTCGGCTCGTCGCAGACGACGAGCTTCGGATTGACCGAGAGCGCGCGCGCGATCGCGATCCGCTGCCGCTGCCCGCCCGAGAACTCGTGCGGATAGCGCAGCGCCGCTTCCGCGGGCAGCCCCACCTGGTCGAGCAGCTCGACGATCCGGCGCGCGCGGTCGTCTCTGGACGCGTAGACGCCGAGCGAGCTCATCCCCTCCATCAGGATGTCGTGCACGCGCATCCGCGGATTCAGCGATGCGTAGGGATCCTGGAAGACGATCTGGAACTCCGCGCGCCGCCGCCGCAACGCGTCGCCGCGGAGCCGGGTCAATTCGGCGCCGTCGAACACCACTTCGCCGGCGGTCGGGCGAAGGAGCTGCAGGATGGCTTTCCCGACCGTCGTCTTGCCGCAGCCCGACTCGCCGACGAGCGCCAGCGTGCGGCCGGCGGGAATGGCGAGCGACACTCCGTCCACCGCGCGCACGAGCCCGACGGTGCGTTTGAGGATCCCGCGGCGGATCGGGAAATGGACCTTCAGCCCGCGGGTCTCGAGCAGCGCCTCCCGCTCCGCCGCGGCCCGTGGGCGCGACGCCGGCGCGGCCTCGCCGGGGGCGATCGTCGGCGCGCGCTCCCGTTCGCGCAGGTGGCAGCGCACCAGATGGCCATCGGCCACGCGGGTCCAGGCGGGCGTCTCGGTGCGGCAGCGCTCGAACGCGTGCTCGCAGCGCTCCGCGAACCGGCAGCCGCGGAACTCGCCCGCGAGCGACGGTACCTGGCCGGGGATCGTCGCGAGCTCCGCGCCGCGTTTGGCGGTGCTCGGCAGCGACGCGAAGAGCTTGCGCGAGTACGGATGCTGCGGGGCCGCGAAGAACGCGTCGCGCCGGGCGACCTCGACGATCTGCCCCGCGTACATGACCGCCACCCGGTGCGCCATCCCCGACACGATGCCGAGGTCGTGGGTGATCAGCAGGATCGACATGTCCCGCGTCGACTGGAGCTCGGCCAGCAGCTCGAGCACCTGGGCCTGGATCGTCACGTCGAGCGCCGTGGTCGGCTCGTCGGCGATGAGCAGATCGGGCTCGGCGGCGAGCGCGAGCGCGATCATCACCCGCTGCTTCATCCCGCCCGAAAGCTGGAACGGGTACTCGTCGATCCGGCGGGCGCTGTCCGCGATGCCGACCTGGTCGAGGAGCTCGACCGCGCGGCTACGCGCCGCGCCGCCGCGCACGCCCGTGTGGCGCTCGAGAACCTCCACGATCTGGCGTCCGACCGTGAGCACCGGGTTGAGACTCGTCGCCGGCTCCTGGAAGATCATCGCGATCCGCCGGCCGCGCACTTCGCGCATGCGCGCCTCGGGAAGCGCGAGCAGGTCGACTCCCTCCAGCAGCACGCTGCCCGACACGACGCGCCCGGTGTCCGGCAGCAGCCGCGCGAGCGTCAGCGCGGTCATGCTCTTGCCGCATCCGGACTCGCCCACGATCGCGAACGTCTCGCCGCGCGCGATCCCGAGGTCCACCCCGTCGAGCGCGCGGACGATGCCGTCGCTCGCCTCGAGCCAGGTCCGCAGCCCCCGCGCCTCGAGCAGCGGTGCGCTCATTGGACCACCCTCGCGCCTCGCGCTCGGGATTCGCCCACGACGGGCGAGGGGCCCCGTCTTCCCTCCCGGGGGCGGCCCGGCGGGCTCATTGGACCGCCCTCGCGCCGAAAGCGCGCTCGGGATTCGCCCACGACGGGGGAGGGGCCCTGTCTTCCCTCCCGGGGGCGGCCCAGCCGGCTCATGCCGCCGCTCCGACCGGCCGGGTGCCGACCGCGATCCGCGGATCGAACGCGTCGCGCACCGCGTCGGCGAAGAGATTCGCCGCCAGGACCAGCGCGAACATGAATGCGAACGCGGCCGCCAGCGCCCACCACACCATCGGCTCGCGCGCCATCTCGAGCCGCGCCGCGTTGATCATCGTGCCGAAGCTCGTCGTCGACGGATCGACGCCGACGCCGATGTACGAGAGGACGGCCTCGGCGAGCACCAGCACCGAGAAGTCCATGACGAGCGCGATCAGCACGATGTGCATCACGTTGGGCAGGATGTGCCGCGTGACGACGCGCGCGCCGCGCACGCCGAACGCATGCGCGGCCTGGATGTAGTCGAGCTCGGACAGCTTGAGCGCCTCGCCGCGCAGGACGCGCGCGAGCCCGGTCCAGCTCGTCACCCCGAGGATCAGGCAAAGGAATAACAGCCTGAGATCGGCGCGCTCGGCCGCGGTCGGGAAGAGCTCCGGATGGGTGTCGACGTACACCTGCATCATCAGCACCGCGGCCGCAATCAGCAGCACGCTCGGGATCGAGTTCAAGGTCGTGTAGACGTACTGCACGACGTCGTCCACCCAGCCCTTGAAGTAGCCGGCGGCGATCCCGAGCAGGATCGCGAACGGCAGCATCACCAGGGTCGTGACCGTGCCGATCACCAGCCCGGTGCGGATGCTCTTCAACGAGAGGTACAGCACGTCCTGCCCGACCTTGTCGGTGCCGAGCACGTGATACTTGGCCGCGAGCGGCGCGACGATGAAAACGGCGAGCAGCAGCCCGAGCGCCGCAAGGTAGATCGCGAGCCAGGGGATCTCGGTCTCGCCCCGGCGAAGCGCGCGCCATGTCGCTCCGAACGGCCCGCCGCGTCGCCGCGCGACCACCCCGGTGACCGCCGAGACCATCACCCACCACACCGCGAACCCGAGCGCGGCCCCCTGCAGCGCCGTCACCAGAACGTCGCGGTCGCGGTCGGCCTCGTTCGCGAGGTGCGCCCCGCCGTAGCGCAGCCGGGGGAATTCCCGCGCCACCTTCCCGTCGGGGAGCTCGACCGTCTCGCGCTGGTACGCGCGCGTGGCTAGCGGGGCCGAGTAGGTGCGCTCGGGCCGCGTGCGCAGCGGCGCGACGAGCACGTCGAGCAGGCTGAGGACCTCCACCGCGTAGACGCGCCGGCCGTCCGCGCTCTTTCCCTCGAGCGGCAGCCGGAAGTGGATCGAGTCGGCGAGCCCGATCGCGACGAAGGCGGCGAGCACCACCAGCGCCGCCATTCCCGGCGCGCTGCGCAGCACCCGCCGCCAGGGCGCGAGCAGGTGCGCCTGGTGCCGGACGTACCAGAAGTAGGCGATCGCGATCGCGACCAGCAGCCAGACCAGCAAGTCGGTCCAGAGCGCGACCGGCAGGACGTCGAAGCCCCATGCCATGAGGCTCCGGACGCCGATTGCCGCGCCCGCGAGGGCGCCGAGGAGCGCCGCGAGACCTCTCACCGCTCGAGCCTCACGCGCGGGTCGACCAGCGTGTACGAGATGTCGGTCAGGATCAGGCCGACGATGTACAGCACCGAACCGAGGAACACCATCGCGCGCACCACCGCGAAGTCCTGCGCCTGGATCGCGTCGATCGTATAGCTCCCGAGCCCCGGGACGCCGAAGAACGACTCGGTGAGCAGGCTCCCCATGAACAGCCGCGGAATGACGACCACCACGCCGGTGAGGATCGGGATCAGCGCGTTCTTGAGCACGTGCCGGTACATGACGACCGTCTCCGCGAGCCCCTTCGCGCGGGCGGTGCGCACGTAGTCGCGGTTGACCTCCTCCAGGAAGATCGTGCGGTACCAGCGGGTGCTCGCGCCGATGCCGCCGACGATCCCGATCGCGATCGGCAGGATCACGAACTTCGCGGCGTCGAGCCCGCCCTCGTAGCCCGAGATCGGCACGAGGTGCAGCGCCTTGCCGACCAGGTACTGGCCGCCGATGATGTAGAACATCGTCGAGATCGACATCATCGCGACGCACAGCACGACCCCCCAAAAGTCGAGGTAAGTCGTGCGGAAGAAGACCAGCAGCAGCGCGAAGGTGATCTCCACCGCCAGCCCGATGACGAAGGTGGGGATCGCGATCGCGAGGCTCGGCCCCATGCGGGTGCGGATCTCGTGCCCGATGCTGCGCCCGTCGTCGGCGTTGCCGAAGTCGAACGCGAAGAGCTTGACCGACTTCTGGAAGAAGACGGTCTCGGTGACCCGTTCGACGCCCGGCGCCGCGCCGGCATAAAGCAGCGCCTTGTCGTAGCCGCGCTCGGCCTTCCACTTCTCGATGGCGTCGGCCGTGACCCGCTTCGCCCCGAGCTGCATGCGCGCCATGTCGTCGGGGGTGTTGACCACGAAGAACAGCACGAACGTGATCAGGTTGACCCCGATCAGGATCGGGATGGCAAACAGGATGCGGCGGACGATGTACGCGCCCATTGGACTACCCGCGCGCCGCGCGCGCTCGGGAACCGCCCGAGACGGGGGAGGGGCCCTGTCTTCCCTCCCAGGGGCGGCCCGCCGGGCTCATGCGGCCGGGCGCGCGGCCGCACGCTCGCGGCGCCGGTAGCCCACGATCGCCGGCACCGATCCGAGCGCGAGCGCCAGGACCACCAGGGCGAGCGGCCACAGGATCGGGCGGTTCCACTCCGCGCGCCGGGCCGCGCGCGCCGGTGGATCCAGGCGGTAGTACTTGACGCCGTTCCTGGCCATCTGGTTGGGTTTCAGGTTCGCGAGCCACGCGTGCGCGAGGCTGTAGTCCTTCGGGTGGAACCCCCACACCCAGGGCGCGTCCGCGCGCGCGATCGCCACCATCCGGTCGATGATCGCCTGCCGCTCGGGGCCGTTCGCCATGTTCTTCATCTGCACGAACAGCCGGTCGTAGTCGGGGTTCTGGTAGTTCGCGGCGTTCTCGCCCCCGGTCTTGGCGCGCGCCTGCGGGCCGTTCAGCAGGAACATGAAGTTCTCGGGATCGGGATAGTCGGCGTTCCAGCCGAGGAAGAAGAGCTGGGTGTTGCCGGTGCGGATCTTCTCCTGGAAGCGGTTCCAGTCGGTGGCGCGGATCTCGAGCTGGAGATCGACCTTCGCGAACTGGCGCCGGAACCAATCGAGGCGCGGCTTGTCGCCCGGCCCGCGGTTGACGGTGTCGAGGTACAGGACGAGCGGCTGGCCGGTCCGCGCGTCCCGGCCGTCGGGATAGCCGGCCTCGGCGAGCAGCCGCTTCGCCGCCGCGATCGACTTGCGCTGCGGCTGGTCATCGACCCAGTCGTAGAGGACGGGGTTGATCCCGTCGCGACCCTCGCGGTAGCCGAAGATGCCGGGCGGGATCGGGCCCATCCCGGGGATGCCGCGGCCGTTCTGGAAGATCGAGATGAACTCCTCCCAGTCGACCGCGATCGAGACCGCCTGGCGGAGCTTCTTCGCGCGCTCGCTCAAGCTGCCGACGACGGGGTCGAGGAAGTTGAACGCGAGATAGAACGTGCTCGTCCCCACCGCGGTGCGCAGGCGGATCCCGCGCTCCGCCATCTCGGGCGTCAGGTTCGCCTCGCCCTGCAGGTCGATGCGGACCGCCTGGTCGAAGTTGTCGGAGCTGATCCCGGACTGGTCGTAGTAGCCCTGGAGGAACTTGTTCCAGTACGGGATGCCCTCCTTCTCGCGGGAATAGACGATGCGGCCGATGAACGGCACCGGCCGGCCGGCGTCGGCGAGGAGGCCGGCTTCCGCGTCGCCGGGAGCGCCTTCGGTCGGGTAGCGCTCGCCGCGGAAGTTGGGATTGCGCTCGAGCACCATCCGCGCGTTGGGATTGTTCTCGACGAGCATGTACGGCCCGGTGCCGATCGGGAACCAGTCGAGCGTGAGGTTGCGGCCGTCGTTCATCCCGCGCTGCGAGTAGAAGCGGTCGGCCTCCGCCGGCAGCGGCGCGAAGAACGGCATCGCGAGCCAGTACACGAACTGCGGGTATGTCCCTTTGATGCGGATGCGATAGGTGTGGCGATCCACGACCTCGACGCCGGCGAGCGGAAACCGACCTAGATCGATCCAGGGCAATCCCTTGTCGGCCTTGCCGAACCGCTCCTCGTGCGCCCGCACCGCCCGCTCGTTCTCGGCCTTGAGCGCGTCTCCCAGCTCCTTGAGGCCGATCACGTACTCGGTCATGTGGCCGAAGATCGGCGAGGTGACGCGCGGGTGCGCGAGCCGTTTGATCTGATAGACGTAGTCGTCGGCGACGAGCTCGCGCGTGCCGGTGCGCGGAAAGTCCGAGAGCGCGAACTTCGTGCGGATCTCGGCTTCGGAGAGCTCGAGATAGAGCGCGCGGCCCGCGTCGTCGCGCGCGAACGCCGGATGCGGCTGGTAGCGGATGCCGGGTTGGATGCGGACCTCGTACTCGCTGACCGCCACCGCCTCGGCGGGCGCGTCCGCCGGAAGCTCCCGCCCGCCGGCGTCGAAGAATCGCACCGTCGGCATCTGCGCCGCCGCCTGCGGGACGAGCTCGTAGGGGCGCTTCAGATAGTGGTACTGGAGCGGCGGCTCGTAGATCTGCTGGATGAAGCCCCACTCGTCGGAGGTGTACGAGCGCGCCGGATCGAGCGTCTTCGGCCGCTCGGTGAACGAGCTGTAGAGGATGTTCTTGCCGCGCTCGGAGGCCGGATAAGGATCGTTCCAGGCTTCGCCGCAGCCCGCGAGCGCGGCGGCGGCGACGAGGGCGAGCGATAGCCTGGGCATGGCGGCCGAGTGTAGCCGACGCCGCGAGGGGCGTCAGCCGATGGGGCTGCCCTATAATCGTCGCTCCTCCCGGCCGGGGCCAGCATGGGTTTCCTGGACAACAAGCGCATCCTCATCACCGGGGTGCTGAGCAACCGGTCGATCGCCTATGGCATCGCGCGCGCCTGCCGGCGCGAGGGCGCCGCGCTCGCGTTCACGTATCAGAACGACCGCTTCCAGGAGCGCATCACCGAGATGGCGCGCGAGCTCGGGAGCGACATCGCCCTGCCCTGCGACGTCGCCGACGACGGCGAGATCGCCCGGCTCTTCGGCGCCTTGCGCGAGCGCTGGGACGGGCTCGACGGCCTGGTGCACGCGATCGCATACGCGCCGCGCGAGGCGATCGCCGGCGACTTTCTCGAAGGCATGTCGCGCGAGGCGTTCCGGATCGCGCACGACGTCTCGAGCTACAGCTTCCCGGCGCTCGCGCGCGCCGCGCTGCCGCTGATGCAGGGCCGAGACGCCGCGCTGCTGACGATGACGTACCTGGGCGCGGACCGCGTCGTGCCGAACTACAACACGATGGGCCTCGCGAAGGCGAGCCTGGAGGCGGCGGTGCGCTACCTGGCGGCGAGCCTCGGTCCGCGCGGCATCCGCGTCAACGCGATCTCCGCCGGGCCGATCAAGACCCTCGCCGCGAGCGGCATCGCCGGCTTCGGCAAGATCCTCAAGTTCGTGGAGGCCAACGCGCCGCTGCGCCGGAACGTCACCATCGAAGACGTCGGCAACGTCGCCGCGTTCCTGCTCTCCGACCTCGCCGCGGGCATCACCGGCGAGCTCACCTACGTCGACTGCGGGTTCAACGTCGTCGCCGGAGGGATGGAAGGCGAGCTCGCCCGGAGCGAGCGCTGAAGGACGGCCGCGCCTGCGGGCGGGGAGGCGGTCCGGCAAGCGCCCGCGGGTCGCCGCGTCAGCGTTCCCGCCCGATCAGGTTCTTCTCGTAGACCGAGATCTTCGCGCGGCTCCGCAGGGTGTCGACGAACGCGTCGTACGTCTCCCGCGCCTCCTGCCGGACGAGCCCGATCTCGCTCGCGCGCAGCGTCGCGTCGTCGATGGCCGGCGCCTCGATGACCTTCGAGATGCGGTAGACGGCGTAGCCCGTCGGCGAGAGATCGACGCCGACGTACGCCGGGAGCTTGGACCCCTCGGCGCGGAATACCGGTCCCACGGCGCGCCGGTCGAGGTTCCCGGGGCTCTCGCGGCTGACCGTGCGCGCCGGGCCCCACGGGATCCCCGAGTCCTGGCCGGACTCGAGGCGCTTCAACCGCGCCGCGCCCGCTTCGCGCGCGAGCCGCAGGGCCTCCTCCTGCGTGAGCTGCTTCACGATCTCGTCCCGCACCTCGTCGAGCGGCCGCACCGCGGCGGGCTTGTGCTCGACCACGCGCGCGGCGACGAGCCGGCCGGGGTCGATCTCCACCGCCTCGGTGTTGCGTCGGTTGCGGACCGCGTCGTCGCCGAACAGCGCCGCGAGCAGCTTCGCGTTGGCGAGCGCCGGCGGCGCGGTGGCGCGCGAGATCCAGCCCGTGGTCGCGATCTTGAGCCGGAACCGGTCGGCCACCGGCTGCAGGCTGTCGGGCTGCTCGTAGGCGAGGTTGCTGAATGCCTCGGCGAGCTCGGGAAACCGCTTCTGCGCCCGCTGCCGCTTGAGATCGCGCTCGATCTCGGTCCGCGCGGCGTCGAAATCCTTCACCTCCGGCGGCGCGTTGATCAGGATGTGGCGCGCGCGGCGCTCCTCGGCCTTTCCGCCCTCGGTCTTGCGGACGTCGGTGACCTGGATGATGTGGAGCCCGAACTCGGTCGCCACCAGCGGGCCGATCTCGTTCGGCTTCAGCCGGAAGACCGCGTCTTCGAACGGCTTCACCATCGCACCGCGCCCGAACCAGCCGAGGTCCCCGCCCTGGGGGGCCGAGCCCGGGTCCTGGGAGTTCGCTTTGGCGAGCTCCGCGAACCGCGCCGGCTGCTTGCGCACCTCGGCGAGCAGAGCTTCGGCCTTCTGTCTGCCTTCGACGTACTCGCGCCGCTTCGGCGCCAGGCTCGCTTCGTACGCCGCTTTGACCTCTTCGGGGCTGACCACCTCGTCGGCGAGGAGCGCGCCCAAGGAGAGCTCGACGTACTCCGCCCGCACCTGCTCGGGCGACTCGAACGCCTTGGGATGCGCCCGGTAGTAGGCCTCGACCGCGTCCGGCGCGAGCTTGACCTCGGCCGCGAACTGGATCGCCGGCAGCAGCGATTCCGCGACCTCGCGACTCTGTCCGCGGGCCTCCGCCAAGCGGCGCGTCGTCGTCTTCGCGACGACCGTCGAGTCGACGAGGCCGGCGGCAAGCTGCCGCAGCGCGAGCTCGTTCCGGAGCTCCGCCTCGAACTGCTCTTCGCTCTTGTTCTGCGCCCGGATGAACGCCTGGTAGGTCGGGCGCGAGAACTTGCCGTCTTGCTGGAACGCCGACTCGCTGGCGATCAGGTCGCGGATCTGCTCGTCGGTCACCAGCATCCCGTTGCGCGCCATGTAGAGACCGAGCACCCGCTGCGCGACGAGCGAGTCGAGCAGCTGCCGGCGCGCCTCGGGCGTGTCGAGGTAGGCGGGGTCGAAGTTGCGCCCGAGCACGCCCCGGAGCTGATCGCGCCGCTGCTCCTGAGCATGGGCGAATTCGCGGCCCGTGATCCTGCTGCCGTCCACCTCGGCGAGATCCGTCCCGCCGCTCCCCGCCCAATCGAACGACTGGATGCCGAAGAACGCGAACGGCGGGATGATCAGCAGCGCCAGCAGGAACTGCAGCAGCCGCTTGTGCTTGCCTATGAATTCGAACATGTTCGCCCTCGTTCGCGCGCCCGCGCCGCCCGCGGGAGCCTTCAGCCGCGGCGCACAAGCAAAAAGGCGAACCGGGGTTCGCCTTTCGAGGAAACCTGGCGGAGTGGACGGGACTCGAACCCGCGACCCCCGGCGTGACAGGCCGGTATTCTAACCAGCTGAACTACCACTCCGCGCTGCCGTTCGCTCGGGCGTTTGAGCTCTGGTGGGTGCTGAGAGGCTCGAACTCCCGACATTCGCCTTGTAAGGGCGACGCTCTACCAGCTGAGCTAAGCACCCCTTTCGCCGCGCGCTCCGTGGTGCGCCGCGTCCGCCGGCTCGCACGGAAAAGGGGCGTCAGTTTAGCGCATCCTTCAGTGCTTTTCCAGGCCGGAACTTCGGCACGCGCGCGGCCTGGATCCTGATAGGCGCCTGGGTGCGCGGGTCGCGCCCGGTGCGCGCCTTGCGCCGCCCGACGTAGAAGGTTCCGAATCCCACCAGCGTCACCATGCTGCCCCTCTTCAGCGCCAGCTTGATGCTCGCCACCGCGGCGTCGAGGGCGCGCTGCGCGGCGGCCTTGGAGATGTCTGCGGACTGGGCGATGTGATCGATCATCTCGCTCTTGTTCATTGCGAGCCCTCCTTGGAGCCGTGCCGGAACGGCGGGTTGAGCTGGACCGCTCGCCGGGAATCGCGAGCCCACGCACCGGGGACTTCTCAGGCGTTATAGCAACGCGTCTTCCGCAGTGTCAAGGTCGCCATGACAGCGTCCTGAAGCGCGGCCCGCGCCCGAGCGGGCGCGCGCAACAAAAACGCCGATGGCATCGCTCCCATCGGCGCTCGGCGGCAAGCGCGACGCGCGCTCAGTGCGTCACGACGCTCGCCGCGCCGGGCTTCTCCTCCGGCGGGACCGGCGGCACCGCCGCCTGCACCGGACCCTCGGCGAGCGGCTCGGGCTTGCGCTCGAGCGCCACGTCGAGGACCTGGTCCATCCACTTCACCGGCACGATCTCGAGCCGGTTCTTGATGTTGTCGGGGATCTCGACCAGATCCTTGACGTTCTCCTCGGGGATCAGCACCGTCTTGATCAGGCCGCGGTGCGCGGCGAGCAGCTTCTCCTTCAGCCCGCCGATCACAAGGACCTCGCCCCGCAGCGTGATCTCTCCGGTCATCGCCACGTCGGCGCGCACCGGGATGCCGGTGAGCGCGGAGACCATCGCGGCGCAGATGCCGATGCCGGCGCTCGGGCCGTCCTTCGGCGTCGCGCCTTCAGGCAGGTGGACGTGGATGTCGCTCTTCTGGAACACATCCTCGGCGATGCCGAGCCGCTCAGCGCGGCTGCGCACCACCGAGAGCGCCGCCTGGATCGACTCCTGCATCACCTCGCCGAGCTTGCCGGTGGTGATCGTCTTCGCCTTGCCCGGCATGACCGCGACCTCGATCGTCAGGAGCTCGCCCCCGACCTCGGTCCATGCGAGGCCCGTGACCTGGCCGACCTGGTTCTGCTTTTCGGCGATCCCGTAGGTGAAGCGCCGCACCCCGAGGAACTTGTCGAGGTTCCGCGCGGTCACGGTGACTCGCTTCTTGCCGCGCTTGGTGAGCAGGTCTTTCACCGTCTTGCGGCAGATCTTCGAGATGTCGCGTTCGAGGTTGCGGACCCCGGCCTCGCGCGTGTAGTAGCGGACGACGTCGCGGATCGCACTCTCGGCGACCGACAGCTCGTCGCGCTTCACACCGTTGCTCTTCATCTGCTTCGGCAACAGGTAGCGAACCGCGATGTTCACCTTTTCGTCCTCGGTGTAGCCCGAGAGCCGGATCACCTCCATGCGATCGAGCAGCGCCGGCGGGATGTTGAGTGTATTCGCCGTGGCGACGAACATCACCTCCGACAGGTCGTACTCGACCTCGACGTAGTGGTCGACGAAGGTGTGGTTCTGCTCGGGGTCGAGCACCTCGAGCAGCGCCGACGACGGATCGCCCCGAAAATCCATCCCCAGCTTGTCGACCTCGTCGAGCAGGAACAGCGGGTTCTTCACGCCCACCTTGGTCATGTTCTGCAGGATCTTCCCCGGCATCGAGCCGATGTAGGTGCGCCGGTGACCGCGGATCTCGGCTTCGTCGCGGACGCCGCCGAGCGACATGCGGATGAACTTGCGGTTGGTCGCGCGTGCGATCGACCGGCCGACCGAGGTCTTTCCGACACCCGGCGCGCCGACGAGGCACAGGATCGGTGCCTTCATCTGGTCGACGCGGGTCTGCACTGCGAGGTACTCGAGGATTCGCTCCTTGACCTTCTCGAGCCCCCAATGGTCGGCGTTCAGCACCTTCTCGGCAGTCGGGATGTCTTTCGAGATCTTGCTCCTCTTCTTCCACGGCAGGCCGACTAGCGTGTCGAGGTAGTTCCGCACGACCGTCGCCTCGGCCGACATCGGCGACATGAGACGCAGTTTCTTCAGCTCGTTCTCGGCCTTGTGGCGGGCCTCCTTCGGCATGCGCGCCGCCTTGACCTTTTTCTCCATCTCGTCGAGATCCGCGCCTTCCTCGCCCTCGCCGAGCTCCTTCTGGATCGCCTTCACCTGCTCGTTCAGGTAGTACTCGCGCTGGCTCTTCTCCATCTGACGCTTCACCCGCCCGCGGATCCGCTTCTCGACCTGGAGGATGTCGATCTCCGCCTCGAGCTGGCTGAGGAGATGCTCGAGCCGCTCCTTCACGTCGAACATCTCGAGCACCTTCTGCTTCTGCTCGAGCTTGAGCGGCAGGTGCGCGGCGACGGTGTCGGCAAGTCGGCCCGGCTCCTCGATGCCGGCGAGCGAGGTCAGGATCTCGGGCGGGATCTTCTTGTTCAGCTTGACGTACTGGTCGAACTGGGCGACCAGCGCGCGCCGCATCGCCTCGACCTCGGTCGAGTCGACGGCGTCGGGGGCGACCGGCGCGGCGAGCGCCGAGTAGTGCGTCCGCTGGTCGCTGATCTCGTGGATCCGGGCGCGCTGGTTGCCCTCCACCAGCACCTTCACCGTGCCGTCGGGAAGCTTCAGCATCTGCAGGATGTTCGAGATGCAGCCGATCTCGTACATGTCCTCGGGGGTCGGCTCGTCCTTGGCCGCCGACTTCTGGGCGACGAGCAGGATGCTCTTGCCCGCCTCCATCGCGATCTCCATCGCCTTGATGGACTTCGGCCGCCCGACGAACAGCGGGATCACCATGTGCGGAAAGACCACGACATCCCTGAGGGGAAGCAGCGGGAACTGGACGGGATGAGCGGAGAGTTCGGTGGCGGACATGGTGTTAGCCCTCGAGAGGGTCTGCCGGGAACGTGGGGGGCGATCCCCCGCGCTTCAAGTGGCCGGCGCCGGCCCCGGCGCCGGCGCCACCACGACTGCAGGACTCAGTGGGACCCGGCAACCTTCGGCTGATCCGAGTAGATGAGGAGCGGCGTCCCGTCGCCGACGATCGTCGCCTCGTCCACGACGACCTTGCTCACGTTCTCGAGCGTCGGCAGATCGAACATGATGTCGAGCAGCACGTGCTCCAGGATCGAGCGCAGGCCGCGGGCGCCGGTCTTGCGCGCGAGCGCGCGGCGCGCGATCGCGGTCAGCGCCTGCGGCCGCACCTCCAGATCGACCCCTTCCATGCCGAAGAGGCGGTGGTACTGCTTCAGGAGCGCGTTCTTCGGCTCGGTCAGGATCCGGATCAGCGCGTTCTCGTCGAGCTCCTCGAGCGTGGCGACCACCGCCAGGCGCCCAACGAACTCGGGGATCAGGCCGTATTTGATCAGGTCCTCGGGCTCCACCGCCTTCAGCGTCTCGCTGATGTCCTTGCCGTTCTTGAGGCTCCTCACGTCGGCGCCGAAGCCGATGCCGGTCTTCTCCGAACGGTTGCGGATGATCTTCTCCAGGCCGTCGAACGCGCCGCCGCAGATGAACAGGATGTTCGTGGTGTCGACCTGAACGAAGTCCTGGTTCGGGTGCTTGCGCCCGCCCTGCGGCGGCACCGAGGCGATCGTGCCCTCGACGAGCTTCAGCAGCGCCTGCTGCACGCCCTCCCCCGACACGTCGCGGGTGATCGAGGGGTTGTCGCTCTTGCGCGAGATCTTGTCGATCTCGTCGATGTAGACGATGCCGCGCTTCGCCTTGTCGACGTCGTAGTCGCAGTTCTGCAGCAGCTTCTGGATGATGTTCTCGACGTCCTCGCCGACGTAGCCGGCCTCGGTGAGGGTCGTGGCATCGGCGATCACGAACGGCACGTTGAGCAGCCGCGCGAGCGTCTGCGCGAGCAGCGTCTTCCCGGAGCCGGTCGGTCCGACCAGCAGGATGTTCGACTTCGCGAGCTCGACCTCGTCGTTCTTCGACAGGTGCTTGAGCCGCTTGTAGTGGTTGTAGACCGCGACCGACAGGATCTTCTTCGCCTGCTCCTGGCCGATCACGTACTCGTCGAGGATCTGGCAGATCTCCTTCGGCGTCGGCAGGTCCGACTTGGTCGGCCGGCCGGTCTTGTCGGTGGCGCTCTCCTCGCGGATGATGTCGTTGCAGAGCTCGATGCATTCGTCGCAGATGAACACCGACGGGCCGGCGATCAGCTTCCGGACCTCGTGCTGGCTCTTGCCGCAGAAGGAGCAGTAGAGGAGTTTCTCGCTGCCGCTCTTGTCGGACATCCCGGCCATGCTTCGTCTTTCAGTCCACCGTTGCTTCGTTGCGCGACGTCAGGATGCGGTCCACCAGACCATACTGCATCGCATCCGCAGCCGATAGGAAATTGTCCCGATCGGTGTCCCGCGCGATCCGCTCGACCGGCTGGCCCGTGTGCTTTGCCATGATCTCGTTCAGCCGCCCGCGCAGGTACAGGATCTCCTTGGCGTGGATCTCGATGTCGGAGGCCTGTCCCTGGAAACCGCCCATGGGCTGGTGGATCAGCACGCGCGAGTTGGGCAGGCAGAAGCGCTTGCCCTTCGAGCCGGCGCAGAGCAGCAGCGCGCCCATGCTCGCCGCCTGGCCGACGCACAGCGTCGACACGTCGGGCTTGACGAACTGCATCGTGTCGTAGATCGCCAGGCCCGCCGACACCGACCCGCCCGGCGAGTTGATATAGAACGAGATGTCCTTGTCGGGGTTCTCGGACTCGAGGAACAGGAGCTGCGCGACGATGAGGTTCGCCGACACCTCGGTCACCGGGCCGACGAGGAAGACGACGCGCTCCTTGAGCAGACGCGAGTAGATGTCGTACGCGCGCTCGCCGCGCCCGCTCTGCTCGATCACCATCGGGATCAGTCCGAGCCCTTGCGGCTCGTCCGGTCCCGCGTGCTGCAACCGCCGCGTCATCCCGCGTTACCCATCAGCTGATCGAACGCGACCGGCTGGTCGGCGGCCCGCGCCTGCTTGAGCACCCAGTCGATGACGTTTTCCTCGACCGCGAGCCCTTCGAACTCCGCGAGACGCTCCGGTTGCGTGTAAAACCATTTTACCACCTCGGTCGGCTGCTCATAGCTCTCGGCGTGCTCCTCCACGAGGCGGCGTACCTGCTCCGGCTTCGCGCCGAGGTCGAACCGCTTGACGAGCTCGGCGACGATCAGGCCGAGCGCCACCCGGCGCTTCGCTTGGCTCTCGAACACCTGCGGATCGATCGGCACGTTCTCCATCTTCAGGCCGCGCGCCTGCAGGTCGGCGCGGGCGCCCGCGACCAGCCGCTCGAGCTCGAGGTCGACCAGCGCCTTCGGCAGGTCGAGCTTGGTCGTGTCGACGAGCGCCTGCATGACCCGCGCCTTCAGCTGGGCGCCGAGCCGCTTCTTCACCTCGCGCTCGACGTTCGCCTTGACCTCCGCGCGCATCTTGACGAGGTCGCCGTCGGCGACACCGAGCGAGCGCGCGAAGTCCGCGTCCACCTCCGGCAGGCGCGCCGCCTCGACCTTCTTCAGCGCGACCGCGAAGCTCGCCGACTTTCCGGCGACTTCCTGCGACGGGTAGTCGGCCGGGAAGGTGACGGCGAACGTCCGCTCTCCGCCGGCGGAAAGTCCGGTCACCCCGGCCTCGAACTCCGGCAGCATCCGGCCCTCGCCGAGGACGAACGCGAAGTCGGTGCCCTTCCCGCCGGCGAACTCCGCGCCGTCGATCGTGCCGGTGTAGTCGATGGTGACGCGGTCGCCCGCCGCGGCGGGGCGCTCGGCCGCGTCGTAGCGGGTGCGCTGCTTGCGCAGCACGTCGATGGTCTGGTCGACCTCCGGGTCGCCGACCACGAGCGTCGGGCGCTCGATCGTGACCGCGCCGAGGTCCCCCAGGCCGATCTCGGGATAGACCTCGAAGGTCGCGCTGAACTGCAGCTCGCCCTCCGGGGCGCCCTCCTTGCGCTCGATCCGCGGATAGCCGGCGATGCGCAGGTTCTGGTCGCGGACGGCGTCGGTGAACGCCTTCTGCACGGCGTCCCCGATCACCTCCGACCGCACCTGCGGACCGTACTGCTGGGCGACGATCTTGAGCGGAACTTTCCCGGGGCGGAAGCCGGGCATCCGGACGTTGCGCGCGAGCTTCTTGAGGCGCTCGTCGACCTGGCGGTCGATGTCGGCCACCGGCACCGCCATCGTCAGGCGGCGCTCGAGCTGGCTCAGGTTTTCAATAGTGTTCGACATTCGGCGTTGTCGCTCGCGCGCACCGGCCTCCGGCGCTTCTGGTGCGAAGGAAGGGACTCGAACCCCCATGCCTTGCGGCGCCAGAACCTAAATCTGGTGCGTCTACCAATTCCGCCACCTTCGCGCGCGGCGAGGATTCTACCGGAGCGGTCCTATACTGTCAGCCGAATCGACCCGATCCCATTGAAAAGGCAAGCGAATGTCGGTCGGCCACTACGAGAACTTCCCGGTCGCGTCGCTGCTCCTGCCGCGCCGCCTCCGGCCGGCGGTGGCCGCGATCTACCGGTTCGCGCGCACCGCCGACGATTTCGCGGACGAAGGCGACCATCCGCCCGCGGAGCGTCTCGCCCGGCTGGAGGCCTATCGCGCCGAGCTCGCGCGGATCGACGCGGGCCACGCGCCAGAGGGGCCGCTGTTCGTCGAGCTCGCCGCGGTCGTCCGCCGCCACCGCCTCCCGATCCAGCCGTTCCGCGACCTGCTCGACGCGTTCAGCCAGGATGTGACCAAGGGCCGCTATGGAACGTTCACCGAAGTCCTCGACTACTGCCGCCGCTCCGCCAATCCGGTGGGCCGGCTGATGCTGCACCTCTTCGGCGCGGCGGATCCTCCCAACGCCGCCCGGTCCGACGCCATCTGCACCGCGCTCCAGCTCGTCAACTTCTGGCAGGACGTCGCGCTCGACTGGCGGAAGGGGCGCATCTACCTCCCCCAGGACGAGATGGCGCGCTTCGGGGTGTTCGAGGAGCACGTCGCGCGCGCCCGCGCCGATGCAGCCTGGCAGCGCCTGATGGCGTTCCAGACCGCGCGTGCGCGCGCGCTGCTAGAATCCGGCGCGCCGCTCGCGCGGACGCTCCCCGGCCGCATCGGCTGGGAGCTGCGGCTGGTCGTGCAGGGCGGCCTGCGGATCCTGGAGCGGATCGACCGCGCGCGCGGCGATGTGTTCCGGCGGCGGCCGGCGCTGCGCGGGCCCGATTGGCCGCTCATGTTCTGGCGCGCGGCCTTCTTCCAGGCATGACCCCGGACGAGTACTGTCAGCAGCAGGCGGCGGCGAGCGGGTCCAGCTTCTACTACTCGTTCCTGTTCCTGCCGCCGCTGCAGCGGCGCGCGATCACCGCGCTGTATGCCTTCTGCCGCGAGATCGACGACGTCGTCGACGAGTGCTCCGATCCCGCGGTCGCGGCAGCGAAGCTCGCCTGGTGGCGCGTCGAGGTCGCCACGCTCAGCGACGGCGCGCCGCATCACCCCGTCATCCGCGCGCTCGCGCCGCTCGCCGGCCGATTCGGGATCACGCCGGCGCGCCTGAACGAGATCATCGACGGCATGGAGATGGACCTGCGCGAGGCGCGCTATCCCGATTTCGGAGCGCTCGACCGCTACTGCTACCGCGTCGCCGGCGTCGTGGGCCTGCTCGCCGCGGGGATCTTCGGCTACTCGAACCCGCAGACGCTGCGCTACGCCGAGACGCTCGGGACCGCGTTCCAGCTGACCAACATCATCCGCGACGTCGGGGAAGACGCGCGCAAGAACCGCATCTACCTGCCGCTCGACGAGCTCGCGCGGTTCCAGGTCGCGCCGGCGGACATCCTCGCCGGACGCCACACCGCGGCGTTCGGCCGGCTGATGGACTTCCAGGTCGAGCGCGCGCAGGGCTACTACGATCGCGCGCTCGCGCTGCTGCCGAGCGAGGACCGCCGGGCCCAGCGGCCCGGACTGGTGATGGCGGCGATCTACCGCACGCTCCTCGGCGAGATCCGCCGCGACGGCTGCCGGGTGCTCGCGCATCGCATCGCCCTCACGCCGCTGCGCAAGCTCTGGATCGCCTGGCGCACGTGGCTCGCCGCGTAGCGGTCGTCGGCGCCGGCTGGGCGGGGCTCGCGGCGGCGGTCACGCTCGCCGAGCGCGGCGCCGCGGTCGAGGTGTTCGAGGCCTCGCGCCACCTCGGCGGCCGCGCGCGCCGCGTGGCCGTGGAAGGCCTCGATCTCGACAACGGCCAGCACATCCTCATCGGCGCATACACCGAGACGCTGCGCCTGGTCCGCTCGGTCGGCGTCGACCCCGCGCGCGCGTTCCTGCGAATGCCGCTCGAGCTGCGCTCGCCGTCGGGCTTCAGGCTGCGCGCCGCGAATCTGCCGCCGCCGTTCCACCTGCTCGCCGGTCTGCTGCGCGCCCGCGGCATCGGCCTCGGCGATCGGATCGCGGCCGCCCGGCTGGTCGCGGCGCAGCGGCGGCGCGCCTATCGGCTCACGCCCGACGAGAGCGTGCTGGCCTGGCTCGAGCGCCATCGCCAACCGCGCGCGGTTCGGACCGCGCTGTGGGGGCCGCTCTGCACCGCGGCCCTGAACACCCCGGTGGTGCGCGCCTCGGCCCAGGTCTTTCTCAACGTCCTTCGCGACACGATCGAGGGGGAACGCGGAGCGAGCGACCTGCTGCTGCCCCGGCTCGACCTGACGGGGCTCTTTCCCGAGCCGGCCGCGCGGCTCATCGCATCTCGGGGCGGCGGCGTCCATCTCGGCACCGCGGTTCGCCGCATCGAGCGGGATCCGCGCGGGTTCCTGCTCGACGGCGCCGGCCGCTTCGCGCACGTCATCGTGGCGTGCGCGCCGCAACACGCCGGCGCGCTGCTCGCCGGTGTCGCCGGGCTGGAGCCGCTCGCGCGCCGCCTCGCCGCCATCGAGTACGAGCCCATTCACACTTGCTACCTGCAGTACCCGGACGAGGTCGCCCTGCCCTTTCCGATGCTGGGCTTCCAGGACGGGCTCGCGCAGTGGGTCTTCGACCGCGGCCGGCTGTCGGGCCATCGCGGGCTGGTGGCGTGCGTGCTGAGCGCGGCGGGCGCGCATGAATCGCTCAGCCAGGACGAGCTCGCCGCCGCGCTCCAGGCCGAGCTCGCGAGCGCGCTGCGCCTCCCCGCTCCGCGCTGGATCCGGGTGATCGCCGAGAAGCGCGCAACCTTCAGCTGCCGCGTCGGGCTCGACCGCCCGTCGAACGCCACCGCTGTCCCGGCCCTGTTCCTCGCGGGGGACTACACGGCGAGCGACTATCCGGCCACGCTCGAAACCGCAGTGCGGAGCGGCGTCGCGGCCGCGCGGCTCGCGCTCGCGGAGACCTAACCGAGCGCCGCGAGCGCGTCGGCGAGCCGCTCGACGGCGACCACTTCGATGCCGTCGAGCGGCTGCTTCGGCGCATTCGCTCTGGGAATGAGCGCGCGCCGGAACCCGAGCTTCGCCGCCTCGCGCAGCCGGTCCTGCCCGCGCGGCGCCGGCCGCACCTCGCCGACGAGGCCCACCTCCCCGAACACGACCAGCTTGTCGGGCAGCGGCTGCTCGCGGTAGCTCGAGAGGACGGCGAGCAGGATCGCGAGGTCCGCCGCGGGCTCGCCGATCCTCACGCCGCCGACCGCGTTCACGAACACGTCCTGATCGGAGCACGCCACCCCGGCGTGACGGTGCAGCACCGCGAGCAGCATCGCCAGCCGGTTGGGATCGAGGCCTTGCGCCAGGCGCCGCGGCGCCATCGCCTGGGTCCGGTCGACGAGCGCCTGGACCTCGACGAGCAACGGGCGCGTGCCCTCGCTCGTCACCAGAATGCACGATCCGGCGACCGGCTCGCGGTGCTGCGAGAGAAAGAGCGCCGACGGGTTGGCGACGCCGCGCAGCCCCTTCTCGGTCATCGCGAACACGCCGAGCTCGTTCACCGGACCGAAGCGGTTCTTGACGGCGCGGACGAGCCGGAAGCTCGAGTGCGGATCGCCCTCGAAGTAGAGCACGCTGTCGACGATGTGCTCCAGCACCCGCGGACCGGCGAGCGCCCCCTCCTTGGTCACGTGACCGACGAAGACGAGCGCGATGCCGCGCTGCTTGGCGAGCCGGGTGAGCTGGGCGGCGCACTCGCGCACCTGCGCGACCGAACCCGGCGCGGACTGGAGCGCCTCGGTGTAGAGCGTCTGGATCGAGTCGACGACCGCGATCTCCGGCTGCTCCGCCTCCAGCGTCGCGGCGATCCGCTCGAGCTGGGTCTCGGCGAGCAGCTGGACTTCCGCCGTGTCCAGCTGCAGCCGCTGCGCGCGGAGCGCGACCTGTTCGGCCGACTCCTCGCCGGTGACGTAGACGCTCTTGCGGGCGCCGCTCATCCACGCGAGCGCCTGGAGCAGCAGGGTCGACTTGCCGATGCCCGGGTCGCCGCCGATCAGGACGACCTGTCCCGCGACGACGCCTCCGCCGAGCGCGCGGTCGAGCTCGCCGACGCCGGTCGGCATCCGCGGCGCCTCCTTCGCCGCGATCCGGGAGAGCGGCGTGAGCGCCGCGGCCTTGCCAGCGCCGCGCTGCCGGCGTGGGCCGGGCGCCTCCGCGACCGTCTCGACCAACGTATTCCAGGCGCGGCACTGCGGGCACTGGCCCAGCGACTTCGGCGCTTGCGCCCCGCACTCGCTACAGACGTAGACCGACTTCGGTTGCGCGCTCATGTCATCCGCGCTCGACCTGCGGGACGCGCGCGGTGAGCCCGCAGACTAGCTCGTAGCTCACCGTGCCGGCGGCGGCTGCGACCTCGTCGCAGGAGAGGCCCTCGCCCCACAGCGTTACCGGGCTCCCGACGCCGGCCTCCGGCACGCCTTCCAGATCGACGGTGAGCATGTCCATCGAAACCCGCCCGATCGTGCGCGTGCGCCGCCCGTTGACCAGCACCGGCGTGCCGTTCGGTGCATGGCGCGGATAGCCGTCGGCATAGCCGCACGCGACCACGCCGATCGGGAGCCGCCGGTCGGCGACGAAGATGCCGCCGTACCCGACGCGGTCCCCCGCCGCGAGCGTCCGGACCGCGATCAGCTCGGAGCGGAGCGTCATCACCGGCTTCAGTCCCAGCGCCGCCGCCGGCGCGTCGGCGAACGGCGAGCAGCCGTACAGCATGATCCCGGCCCGGACCCAGTCGGCGTGGGTGTCGGGATGGCGCAGGATCGCCGCCGAGTTGGCGAGGCTGCGCGGCGCCTCGATCGGCGCGGTCACCGCCTCGAACCGCCGCAGCGCGTCGGCCACGCCGCGCGGGCTCTCGGCCTCGGCGAAGTGCGTCATCAGCGTGATGCCAGCCACGACCGGCGAGCGGGCGAGCCGCTCGAAGACCTGCCGGTACTCGTCCGGCGCGAACCCCAGCCGATTCATGCCCGAGTTCATCTTCAGATAGACCGGCACGCGCGCCGGCAGGCCCGCGCCCTCGAGCATCGCGATCTGTCCGTGGTCGTGGACGACGACCGTCAGCCCGTGCTCCGCGACCGCGTGCAGGTCGTCCGCCCCGAACACGCCTTCGAGCAGCAGGATCGGTTTCGTGATCCCGCTCTCGCGCAGCCGGACGGCGTCCGCGAGGTCGAGGAGCGCGAAGCCGTCGGCGGCCTCGAGCGCGCGCACGGCCCGCTCCAGGCCGTGGCCGTAGGCGTTCGCCTTGACCACGGCCCACGCCCGCGCGTGCGGCGCCCGCGCGCGCGCCACCGCCAGGTTCTCGCGGAACGCGGCGAGGTCGAAGACGGCGCTGATCGGGCGAGGCACGGACGGACCGCCGAGCGCCGCTACTCGCCGCGCACCGCCTTCAGCGCGAACACCGGCGGCTTGCGTCGCTCCTGCATGAGGTCGAGCGTCTCGACGAGCGCCGCGACGACCCGATCGGTCGTCGCCTGCATCTCGTCCCAGCGCGCCCGCGCCTCTTCGAGCAGCTCGCCGATACCCGCCGGGACCGGGCGATCGTCCTCCATGATCATGTCCTCGATCATCCCCGGCTTGAGCTCCGGCCGGAAGAGCAGCCCGTACGAGGATCGGGTCGGGCGAATGGCGATCCACCGCCCGCGATCGTCGACGAGGACCGGTGCGACGCCGTCGGGAAGCTCGACGCGTCCGTTCGCCATGACCAGCACCCGCCGGCCGGCGACGGCGCGCGCGAGCGGGTCCGCCGGATCGCCGGCCGGGTGCGCCGTCGTCCAGTACGCCGCGTGCGCGGGATCGCCGAACGGTCGCCCGCCGTGCGCCGCCGCCACGACTTGTCCGCCGAATCCCAGCCCGACCACCGGCCGGCGCGCGCCCTCGAAGGTCCGCACGAGCCGCAGCTCGTCGTCGAGCCAGGGCGCGTGGTCCCGGTCGGTCAAAGGATGCGCGCCCCCGAGCAGCCACAGCCCGTCGAACTGCACCGCGGCCGCGGCGAGGTCCTGCCCGGTCACCGGGCGGAGGTACGTGAACGCGATGCCGCGCGCCTCGAACCGCGCCTCGAGCGTCCCCAGGAACTCGGCGAACGTGTGCTGGACTGCGAGAAAGCGGATCAAGCGCGCGGCGTCGCTACGCGACGACCTCCTTGAGCCGGGCCTTGGAGAAGTCGACGAACGTGTTCACGAGCCGCGAACGGAACTTCTCCCGCGGGTAGACGAGCGAGAGCGAGCGCATCAGCCGCGGCGCGAGCGGAATCGCGACCAGCTCGCCGAGCCGCTGCTCCTTCGCCACCGTCGCCTTCGACACGATCGCGAACCCGAGTCCGGTGCCGACGACCCCCTTCAGCGCCTCGGGGCTGCCGAGCTCCATGACCACGCTGAGCTCGGTCGGGACGATGCCCGCCTTGCGGAAGTAGAGATCGGTGAACTCGCGGGTACCGGACCCGGTCTCCCGGCTGATGTAGGGATAGGGCACCAACTGCTTCGGCGCCACGCTCTTCAGCTTCGCGAGCGGGTGCTTGGCGGTGACGATCACCTGCAGCTCGTCCTCGCAGCAGACCTCGGTCTGGAGCGCCGGCAGATGCGACGGGGCCTCGATCAGGCCGAGGTCGAGCGTGTGCTCCGCGACGCGGTTCTCGATCGTCTCGGAGTTGGCCACCGTGAGCTTCGGCTGCACGTCGGGATGCAGCGACTTGAACTCGCCGAGGACGCGCGGCAGCAGGAACTCGGCGATCGTCGTGCTCGCCCCGATCAGCAGCGGGCCGGAGAGCCGGCCGGTCATCTCGCGCACCCGCGTCTCGAGCTCGGCGGAGAGCGCGAGGATCCGCTCGGCGTACTCGAGCACGACCTCGCCCGCCGGCGTGAGCGCGATCTTGCCGTGGCCGCGCTCGAAGAGCCGGGCGTTGAAGTGCTCCTCGAGCTGCTTGATCTGGAAGGTCACCGCCGGCTGGGTCATGAACAGGGTCTCGGCCGCCTTCGTGAAGCTCATCTGCTTGGCGACGGCATGGAACACCTGGAGCCGGCGATCCGCCATGGTGTGACCTCATGTCAGCGCCCCACACGGCCGCGACCGCGGCCATCAGTAGTGCTATCCTGCGCGCCGCTATTCAACCATAAAACGCCCCATGAACCAAACTTATAGGGCTGTCCGGGGCACCGGCGGAGCGCCGCGCGCTTGAGCGACGCCTGGCAGGCCCTCGACCTCGGCGGCGGCGGGCTCCAGCAGGCCAATCTCGCGCTCGCGCGTCGCCTGAAGCGCCGCCGGCGAGCGTATTTCCTCCTAGCGGTTGCGCCCCTCGGTCTGCACCGCGCCTACCTCGAGGATCGACGCGGCGCCTGGCTCTGGCGGGCCGCCGCCGCGGCGCTCGTCGGCGCCGCGCTTCTCGACCTCCGCGCCGCGTTCGCGCTGGCCGCGCCGCTCGTCGCCGCGCTCGCGTACGACGCCTGGTGGATCGATCGGCGCGTGACGGCGATCAACAAGCGCCTCCGGCAGGAGGTCTATCTCTCCCAGGCGGCGAGCCCCCCGCCCGGGTTCGCCGGACGAGCGTTCCCCGAGCCGGGCGGCCGCCCACCGTCGTTCGCCGAGCAGGAACGGCTGCTCCGCGAGCGCGCGGGCCGGCGCAAGATCGACGCCGCCGGGCATTAGCCGGCGCGAGCGGCGCCCGCCTCCATGAAACGCGGTTTCTACACCATCATGGCGGCGCAGTTCTTCTCGTCGCTCGCCGACAACGCACTGCTCATCGCCGCGATCCAGCTCCTCACCGATCTCGCGGGCCCGGCCTGGCTCGTGCCGATGCTCAAGTTCTTCTTCACCATCTCGTACGTGGTGCTGGCGGCGTTCGTCGGCGCGTTCGCCGACTCGATGCCGAAGGGCCGGGTGATGTTCATCACCAACACCATCAAGGTCGCCGGCTGCGTGATGATGCTGTTCTATGTCGCCCTCACGCCGCCCGGGGCGCCGGAGTACCTCACCATCCTCACCGCGTACGCGATCGTGGGCCTGGGCGCGGCCGCGTACTCGCCGGCGAAGTACGGGATCCTGACCGAGCTGCTCCCGCCGGCACAGCTCGTCGCGGCGAACGGCTGGATCGAGGGGCTCACGGTGGGCTCGATCATCCTCGGCACGGTGCTCGGCGGCGCGCTCGTGAGCGAGACGGTCTCGAGCGGCCTCCTCGGTCTCGACCTCCCGCACATCGACACCGGCATCGACTCGCCGGGCGAGGCGGCGATCGCCATCATCCTGTTCGGCTACGTGATCGCGGCGATCTTCAACCTGTACATCCCGGACACCGGCGTCGACCACCACCTCCCGCACAAGAACCCGCTGTACCTGCTCCACGACTTCTATCACTGCTGCCGCCTGCTGTGGAAGGACAAGCTCGGGCAGATCTCGCTCGCCACGACCACGCTCTTCTGGGGCGCCGGCGCGACCCTCCAGTTCATCGTGCTCGAGTGGGCGCGCGTCGCCCTCGACTATCCGCTGTCCAAGGCGACCGCGCTCCAGGGCATCTCGGCCGTGGGGATCGGGATCGGCGCGGTCGTCGCCGCCAAGTTCATCCCCTTGAAGCGGGCGGTCGACGTGCTTCCGGTCGGCATCGCCATGGGGCTGTTCGTGATCATGATGAACGTCGTCGGCGGGATCTGGCTCGCGGTCCCGCTGATGATGCTGATCGGCGGCCTCGCGGGGTTCTTCGTGGTGCCGATGAACGCGCTCCTGCAGCACCGCGGCCACATCCTCATGGGCGCGGGCCACTCGATCGCGGTCCAGAACTTCAACGAGAACCTGTCGATCCTGATCATGCTCGCGCTGTACGCGACCATGATCCGGGCCGACTGGTCGATCTACGCGATCATCGCGGTCTTCGGGCTGTTCGTCAGCGGCACGATGGTGCTCGTGCTCCGGCACCATCTGCGCAATCAACGCGAGGGCGACTCGCTGCATCTGATCGGCATGGAAAAGCCGCGGGCGCGCTCCGATCCGGGCGCGTGAGACGGCCTAGTGCCGTTCCAACTGTGTCCGGGTGATGCGCATGAAGCGACAGCAGGATCCGCGGGCGCCACCCGTTGCTAGCCCGCACAAGTTGGAACGGCACTAGTCGGCGGCGCGCTCGTAGAGCCGCAGGTAGTCGGCCTTCGCCAGCGGCGGAATGCGGGCGACGGCGAGCGCGTCGTCGAGGTGCGCCGGCGTCGATACGCCGACGAGCGCCGTGCCGATTCCCGGCGTCGACCGGCAGAACTGCAGCGCCCGCTGCGCGTCGTTCGGCAGCCCGGCAAGGGCGGCGCGCACTGCGTCGCTCGCCTCGCGCGCGTGGCGCCCCTTGCCGAGCGCATGGCTCGCCATGACGTAGATCCGGAGCTGGTGCGCCGCCTGGATCGACGAGGCGACGTTCCCCTGGCCGGTCGCCTGGGAGAACCGCGTGAACCCCTCGGTCATCGCCTGGTTGAACGGCAGCTGGACCACCCGCAAGCCGTGGCGCGCGGCGGAACCGCCGTGCACGCGCTGCGCCGCCTGCTCCGCGAGCCCCTGCAGCGACGCGAGCGACTGGAAGAGCGCCGCGTCGGTCGGGGCGCGCAGCGCCGTGAAGCTCGAGATCCCGTAGCAGCCGATCTTGCCGTCCCGCACCGCGCGCTCGAAGACCGCGAAGACCTCGGCGATCTTGCGGTGGGTCGCTTCCTTCCCGACCGCCGGCACGTGCACCTCGGGCTGGTCGAGGAGGAACGCGTCGATCGTCGCCAGCCCGGCGGCCTCGCGCACCGTGTCGAGCTGCCACTCAATGAGCGCCGGCGAGAGGCAATGCCGGCCGACGAGATCGGCGCGCGATCCGAGCCCGCGCGCGGCGATGTTCGCGTCGAACCAGCGCGCAGCGGCGTCGGGCGGCGCGTCCTCGAACGCGAGAAAACCGCCTTTCGCGACGACGAACACCTGCTCACGGGTCACCCCCGCGGCGAATGCGCGCCGCAGCCCGGCGCCGAGGGCGGCCGGCGAGCGGCCGTAGCGGTAATGGGCCGCGGTGTCGAACACGTTGATCCCGGCGAGCGCCGCGGCCCGAACGATCCACGCGTATGCCTCGTCGACGGCGTCCGTCGCCGCGCCCGGGAAGGTGCCGATCCCGACCGACGAGAGCTTGAGGTGCAGATTCAGAAAGTCGCTGTAATGGCCCGGGGCGTTGGCCGCGCCGGCGGTCTGCGCATAGCGCTCGGTGCCGACGCGCGTCGCACGCCCGGGAAGAAGTCCGCTCATCGACCCGCCCGAGGGGCAGTTGACTTGGCCACCGTCGCCCTCACTTCGTGCCTACGGAGTGCGACCAGGAGACCCGCGTGGGCGTGATCCCGGAATTCCTGCTGGATCAAGGCGACCATCAAGCCCCGGCCGCGCCGCCGGGGCACGGCGACGAGGCGCTCCTCGACGCGTACTCGAAGGCGGTAGTGGGGGCGGCGGAGCGCGTCGGGCCGGCGGTGGCGCACCTCGCGGTCGAGCTGCCGCGGCGGGAGCGCCGCGGCGCGGGCTCGGCCTTCGCGTTCACGCCCGACGGCCTGCTCGTCACCAACAGCCACGTCGTGCACGGGGCACGCGCGGTGCGGGCGAGCTTCGCCGACGGTGCGACCTACGACGCCCGCGTGATCGGGGACGATCCCGACACCGACATTGCGGTCATCCGCATCGGCGCGACCGGCCTGCCGACGGCCGCGCTCGGCTCGTCGCGAGGCTTGCGCGTCGGACAGCTCGCGATCGCCATCGGCAATCCGTACGGATTCCAGCACTCGGTCACCACCGGCGTCGTCAGCGCGCTCGGCAGGAGCCTGCGCGCGGCGAACGGCCGGCTGATCGACGACGTCGTCCAGACCGACGCGGCGCTCAACCCGGGCAACTCGGGCGGCCCGCTCGTCGACTCGCGCGGCGAGGTGATCGGCGTGAACACGGCGATCATCCCGATGGCGCAGGGCATCTGCTTCGCGACCGCGATCGACACCGCCAGGTGGGTCGTGACCCAGCTCCTGCAGCACGGGCGGGTGCGCCGCGGTTACCTCGGCTTCGCCGGGGCGAACGTGCCGCTCGGGCGGCGCACCGTGCGCCACTACGAGCTCGCGGTCGACCGCGCCGTCCGCGTGGAGTCGCTCGAGCCGGGTGGCCCGGCCGAGCGCGCCGGGCTCGAGCCCGGCGACCTGATCGTCGGGTACGACGGCGCTCCGGTCGGCGGCATCGACGACCTGCATCGCCTGCTCACCGCCGAGCGGATCGGCCGAGCGGTGACCGTAGCGGTGCTGCGGCGCTCGCGCCGGCGCGAGCTCACGATCGCCGCGGCGGAACGCGCCCAGCCCTGAGCGCTTCATTCGGCGAGCCGGCCTTCGCGCAGCGCGCGCGTTCGGGCGTAGAGCCACACGTGCCGCGCCGTGCGGACCGCCATGCGCTGCGGCACGGCCGGCAACGCGTCGCTACGGCCGCTGGCCAGGCAGTTGCGATAGAACACGAGCTCGCGGCAGTTGTCGCGGATGGCGTTCCAGCGCGGGTCGCCCTTCACGAGACTCCGCCACACTTCCAGGACGTCGGCCTCCGCGGGCGGCGCGGTCTTCCCGTCCTCCAGCGCGATCCATGCGCGCAGCAGCCGCGCAACGAGCCCGATCGCCGGCTCGAGCACTTCGGCGAGTCCCACCGCCTCGTCGCCGACCCGCGCTTCGAGCCGAGCGAGCTCGGCGTCGAGCTCCCGGAAGACCGCGGCGAGCATTGCCCGATATATTAGGGTTTGCTAATGTCTGGATTGTAAGGAGCCCAGCGCGATGCGCCAACTCGTCAAGCTCGTGCGCGTCAACGGACTCGAGTACAACCCGAACCGCGACCCGCAGGTGTACCGCCGCGTCGCCGGCGAGCCGTTTCGGCTGCAAGCCCTCCTAGGCGGCACCGGCGCCGCGCGGTGTTCACTGCTCGCCGCCGACGGCCGGGCGCTCGCGGCGACGGAGGTTTCCGCGCCGGGCACGTTCTCGCACGAACTGCAATACGACCGGCCCGGCGTGTACGTCGTGACGCTGACGGTCGAGCGCGGCGCCGAGCGGTTCACCCAGGATCTGCGGCTCGACGTGCTCGAGCACGCCTGGGTGGGGTGATTCGACCCCGGGCGGAGGGCCTCAAGCGCGCGGCGCGTCGGCCGTTTTCAGCTCCCGCATCGTCGCGCGGGCGAAGCACAGGTCCTCCCACGCTTTCGCCTTGTCCGGCAGGTTGCGCAGCAGATAGGCCGGGTGATAGCTGACGATCGTTGGCACGCCCTGATAGCGGAACACCCTTCCGCGCAGGCTCGCGATGCTCGCCTCCGTATTGAGGAGCGTCTGCGCGGCGGCCCGACCCATCGCCAGGATCAGTTGCGGCCGGATCAGCTCGATCTGCCGGACGAGATGCGGCGCGCACTGCGCGACCTCGAAGGGCTCGGGGTTCCGGTTGCCGGGAGGCCGGCAGTTGTGCACGACCCCTCCCGACGTCACAAAGTTGTGCGTTTCCTCGACGTCGATGCAGAAGAACGTCCTGTCCGTGCGCGGCTGCTCGGTAACGTCTTCGACCTGCACCTCGTCGTAGAGCACTTCGGAGGGCCCCGGTCGTAGGCGATCGGGATCGAAACGCACGCCCTCCGCAACCTCGGGATGCAGTTTGTAGCGCATCAGTGGCGGCACGTATGGGGCGACACGCTCGGAAAGCGCGCGGCTGTTCGCAACGTCGAAGTGCAGCCGCCCATGCCGACTCGTCGCTTCAAGACCTAGGCGCGAAAGCCCGGTGAGCAGGGCGCTCAGCTCGCTTTCCGGAAATCCGCAGGTCGCGATCTCCGCCAGCGGCTGCCGCCCGGCACGGATGCGCATGTATCCATCGTCCATGAACCAGAACGCGAGCATGCGCTCGTTGAGACCGGTGTCGATCCACGGAGGTACCCGCTTGCTCGAGGTGTAGAACTCCCCGCGCAGGATCCGCAGCGCGCGGTGCGCGCGCGTGTAAACCTGTACTACCGGATACGCCTTCGGCCCGCCCACGACCGCGGCGACGAATCGCTCCCCTACCTGCGGGCCCAGCTCGGCGAGCAATCGGGCCTTGAACAGCGCGTAGTCTCGCTGACGAGTGGAATGGCCGAACGAGAGCAGCGTCCGGGAGGTCGCGATGTGTCCGTCGCCGAGAAGCGTGCCGCAGACGACGTCGAAGGCGAGCCGGCTCAGCCCTTGCCCGGTCGCGATCCGGTCGCCGGGTTCGAGTCGCTCGACCGCGATGAACCCGCGCTGCGTCATCACCTCGTGGTCGCCGGTCAGTTGAACCCCGATCGGATTCCGGCCTGCGTTCTTCGCGGAGCCGTAGGTCAGGCGGAAGACCCGCCGATCGCCGAGTGGGGATTCGTGCCAACCGATCACGCGCCGCGGCACCAACCGCCCGGTCGCGTCGACCGACATCACGCAGCCGTCATAACGCGAGCGGACCAGACGACCCACACGCTCCCAGGAGCCGTCCGCAAGCTGGACCGGAGCGTTGTATCTCAAGCATTTCAATACGTTCGCGATATAGACGTTCTCGCCGCGCCTGAGGTCGAGGGCCGCAAGCATGCTGTCGAGGAGCCGCCCGGCCTGGCCGACGAACGGCTCGCCCCGCGCGTCCTCTTCGGCGCCCGGCGCTTCGCCGACGATCAGCCATTCCGCGCGCTCGTCGCCCACGCCGAACACCGTCTGCGTGCGCGTCCGGCACAGCTCGCACGCCTTGCAGGCCGCGACCGTCGACTTGAGCTCCGCCCAGTCCATGCGCGCGATGCGCGTCGGGCGATCGTCGAGGTCGAGGGAGGCGGTCGTGGCTTCGCGCCGGGCGGGAGCCTCCTCCGTCTCGCGGGCAACGACGCCGGGCTCGTCGGCGTGCGCCTCGCGTTGTTCGGCGACCGGGCGCGCGCGCAGCCGCCACCGGGGTCCGAGCTCGAGCTCGGCGAGAATCCGCTCGCGGCGCGCGCTCATCGCGGCGGACCCATTGGACTACCCTCGCGCTCGCGCGCTCGGGGTTCGCCCAAGACGGGGGAGGGGCCCTGTCTTCCCTCCCGGGGGCGGCCCGGCGGGCTCACAGCGCGAGGCTCAGCAGCAGCGCGTCCTCCCGGCCGCTCCGGGCCGGGTAGTAGCCCTTGCGGACCCCGACCTGGCGGAAGCCGCGCCGCGCGTACAGCGCGCGCGCCGATCGGTTCGACGGCCGCACCTCCAGGAACAGGACCTCCGCGCCGTACGCCCGCGCGGCCCGCAGCAGCCGTTCGAGGAGCCGCGTCCCGTACCCGCGCCGCTGGCAAGGCTCCGCGATGCTGAGGTTCAGCAGGTGGGCCTCCGCCGCGCCGAGCGTCATCACGGCGTAGCCGATGAGGCCGCTCTCCGAGTGCACGCCCCAGCAGCTGTAGCCGGCCGCGAGCGAGTCGCGAAAGTTGCCGAGCGTCCACGGAAACTCGTAGAGCTCGCGCTCGATCGCCGCCACCGCCTCCAGGTCGCGCTCGGCGAGCGGCTGGATCCAGGGCTCGGCGCGCAGGACGGCGCTCATCGCTCGCGGGTCTTCAGCGCGACGCGGTCGCGCAAGTAGAACGGCGTCGCTGCCGGCGGTTCGCCGCCTTCGCCGGCCGCGAATCGCGGCGCCGCGAGGCGCACGATCGCCGCCGCGGACGGGAAGACCTCGGGGAGAACGGCCGCCAGGCGCGCGCCGTAGCGGGCGGTGAGCGGTGCGCGCTGCGTCGCGAAGCCGGCGCCGCAGCCGACCCAGCCATCGCCCGCGGGAAGAGGAACCTCGTCGGGGCGGTGCAGTCCGGGTGGAATCACTTCGTGCAGGCCGTCCCGCCGCTGTTCGTAGGCGGCATGATACACCTCGCCCATGCGCGCATCGAGGCACGCGACGACCCGCGGCGCGGCCGCGGCGCTCGCGAGCGCGACCAGCGTGCCGATCCCCAGCAGCGGTAGGCGACGCGCCGCCGCGATGCCCTGCGCGACGCCGCACGCGATGCGCAGCCCCGTGAACGATCCGGGGCCGGCGCCGAAGGCGATGCCATGGAGCTCGCCGACGCCGATCCGCACCCGGCCAAGCAGCCCGTCGATCTCCCCCAGGATCAGCTCGGCGTGTCGGTGTCCGGCGTGCAGCGAACGCTCGTGGACTTCGCCGCCGACGCTTACGGCGAGCGAGAGCCACTCGGTCGCGGCCTCGATTGCGAGGAGGTTCATCGAGCGCCGATTCTAGCGGCGAACGCGCTACACTTTCCGGCCGTGCCGCACCCCATCGGCACCCGGAGCAAACGAGGGAGCACCACATGGACGTGTCCGCACAAGGACTGCGCGTGCTCGTGACCGCCGGCGCCGCCGGGATCGGCCGCGCGATCACCCAGACCTTCGCCGAGCACGGCGCGCGCGTCCACATCTGCGATGTCGACGAGACCGCGCTCGCGGGCGCGAAACGCGCGCTGCCGGCGGTGACGCAGACCGTCGCCGACGTGGCGCGTCTCGCCGACGTCGAGCGCCTGTTCGCCGACGTGAAGCGGGAGCTCGGGGGCCTCGACGTCCTGGTCAACAACGCCGGGATCGCCGGCCCGACCGCCAAGGTCGAGGACATCAAGCCGGAGGACTGGGAGCGCTGCATCGCCGTCGACTTGACCGGCATGTTCTACTGCACGCGGCTCGCCATGCCGATGATCAAGGCCGCCGGCGGCGGCAGCATCGTCAATCTGTCCTCGGCCGCGGGGCGTCTCGGCTTCCCGATGCGTACGCCCTATTCGGCCGCGAAATGGGGGGTCGTCGGGTTCACCAAGAGCCTCGCGATCGAGGCCGGCCCCGACAAGGTGCGCGTCAACTGCATCCAGCCCGGCGCCGTCGAGGGCGACCGCATCGATCGCGTGATCGACGCGAAGGCACGCGCCCTCGGCGTGACGTTCGACGAGATGAAGGCCCGCCTGCTCGAGCCGGTCAGCCTCAAGACCTTCGTCACCGCGCAAGACATCGCGAACATGGCGCTGTTCCTCGCGACGCCGGCGGGTCGGCACGTCACCGGCCAGGCGCTCGCGGTGTGCGGCGACGCCCAGCGCCTCGTCTGAAGGAGCGAAAAATCATGGCCGCCTCGCAACGCAAGGTCATCATCACCTGCGCCGTCACCGGCGCGATCCACACGCCGACGATGTCGCCCCATCTGCCGGTGACGCCGGAGGAGATCGCCGAGGGCGCGATCGGCGCCGCCACGGCCGGTGCGGCCATCGTTCACCTGCACGCCCGGGTCGCGACCGACGGCCGCCCGACCCAGGATCCGGCGGTGTTCAAGCAGTTCCTGCCGAAGATCAAGGCCGCCTCCGACGTCGTGATCAACCTCACGACCGGCGGTGCGCCGACGATGTCCGTCGAGGAGCGGCTGCAGCCCGCGCTCCAGCTCAAGCCGGAGGTCGCCTCGCTCAACATGGGCTCGATGAACTTCGGGCTCTACGAGATGATCCCCCGATTCAAGAGCTGGAAGCACGACTGGGAGCTGCCCTACCTCGCCGGCAGCGACGAGCGGATCTTCAAGAACACCTTCCGCGACATCGCCCACATCCTCGAGTCCTGCAGCGGCAACGCGACCCGCTTCGAGATCGAGTGCTACGACATCGGCCACCTCTACACCGCCGCGCACTTCCTCGACCGCGGCCTGGTGAAGCCGCCGCTGTTCATCCAGTCGGTGTTCGGCATCCGCGGCGGCATCGGCCCGCACCCGGAGGATGTGCTGCACATGAAGCGCACCGCCGACCGGCTGTTCGGCGCCGACTATCTGTGGTCGGTGCTGGGCGCCGGTCGCAACCAGATGTACGTCGCGACGCAGTCGGCGGTGCTCGGCGGCAACGTCCGGGTCGGCCTGGAGGACAGCCTGTGGATCGGCAAGGGCACGCTCGCGAAATCGAACGCCGAGCAGGTCGCCAAGATCCGGCGCATCCTCGAGGAGCTCGGCCTCGAGGTCGCGACGCCCGAGGATGCGCGCGCGATGCTGAAGCTCAAGGGCAAGCACAACGTGAACTTCTAGTGCCGTGCCGGCGCTCTCCGACGGACGCACGAAGCGACCGCAGCATTCGCGGGTGCCGCCCGGCTGCTAGACATGCTGGAACGGCACGAGCGATGAACATCGCGGAGCACGTCGAGCGCGCGGCGCACCGGCTGCGGAACCATCCCGCCATCCTGTTCGAGGGCCGCGCGGTCTCCTACGCGACGCTCGACGCCTGCGCATCGGCGCTCGCCGACTCGCTCGCCCGGCACGGCGTGCGCCGCGGCGACCGCATCGCGCTCTACCTGCCGAACATTCCGGCGTTCGCGCTCGCGTATCTCGCGGGGCTCAAGGCCGGCGCGATCGTGGTCTCGATCAACGCCATCTTCAAGTGGGAGGAGGTTCGCTACATCGCGAACGACGCGCAGCCCAAGGTCGTCTTCACCACCGCCGACCTCCTGCCCAACCTGCCACGGGCCGAGTGCCCGTCGGTCGCGCACACGATCCTGTGCGAGGGCAGCGCGCCGGACGAGGTGGCGCTCGAGGATTGGCTCGCGCGCGGCGACCCGTCGACCCGGGCGGCGGACATGGCGCCCGACGACCCGGCGGTGCTGCTCTACTCCTCGGGGACCACCGGCTTTCCGAAGGGCGTGACGCTCACCCACGCGAACGTCGTCTCCAACATCCGGACGACGGCGAAGCTGTGCCGCTATCGCACCTCTGACCGCCTCGCCGCCTTCCTGCCGCTGTTCCACGTGTTCGGGCAGAACTTCATCATGAACGGCGGCTTCGAGGCCGGCGCGACGCTCGCGCTGTTCCGGCGCTTCGTGCCGGATGCGGTCCTGGCGGCGATCGGCCGCGAGCGGATCACGAAGTTCTTCGCGGTGCCGACGATCTACATCGGGCTGCTCAACGCCGATCTCGCGCGCCACGATCTCTCGTCGATCGATTTCTACTTCTCCGCCGCGGCGACCATGCCGGAGGAGATCTCGCGGCGCTGGACCGAGCGGTTCGGGAAGCTCGTCTACGAGGGCTACGGTCTCACCGAGTGCTCCCCGTTCGCGTGCTACAACCACGCGTCGCGCCACCGGTTCGGCAGCGTCGGCACCGCCGTCGAGGGGTTCACGCTCGCGATCCTCGACGATCGCGACCGGGAGGTGCCGCGCGGCACCTGGGGCGAGATCTGCATCCGCGGCCCGGGCGTGATGAAGGGCTACTGGAACCGGCCCGCGGACACCGAGCACGCGCTGCGCAACGGCTGGCTGCACTCCGGGGACATCGGCCGGATGGACGAGGACGGCTACGTCTACATCGTCGACCGCGTGAAGGACATGGTGAATGTCGCCGGCTTCAAGGTCTGGCCGGCCGAGGTCGAGCACGTCCTCTACCGGCACCCGGCGGTCAAGGAGGTCGCGGTGTACGGCGCGCCCGAGCCGGAGAAGGGCGAGGAGGTACGGGCGGCGATCGTCCTCAAGGACGGCGCTTCAGCCTCGCCGGAGGCGCTCGCCCAATTCTGCCGCGATCACCTCGCGGCGTACAAGATCCCGCAGCGGGTCGAGCTCGTCGGCGAGCTGCCGAAAAGCGCCACCGGCAAGATCCTCAAGCGGGTGCTCCGCGACCAGGCGGCGAAGGCCTGAGCACGCGCCGCCTGCGGGCGCTCAGGCCACCTTGTAGCTCGCGAGCTCGTAGGTGTCGCGCTCGAGCTGGTTGAGCGCCCACGCCGTCACGATCCGCGTGTGCTTGACCGGCCGCTTCGGCCCCGGCGCGAACCAGACGGTCTCGTAGAGATAGGCCGGATCGGCGGCGGTGTCGAGCTGGTAAGGCGGGCGGCTCCCCTTCAGATCGACGCGAATGGCGTCGAACGTCCCGGCCGGGACGGTCACCCGCTCCGGGCCGCCGACGCGCACGACGATGCTCCACGGCAGGCCGAAGATCGCGTCCGGCGGCATCGCCGGCGCCGCGAGGCTCGCGCCCTGCGCGAGCCCGACGAAGGCCTGCAGGTACGGCGCGAACTCGCGCGCCGAGAAGCCCGCGAGCGTCCGGTTGACCTCTTCGATCTTCGACGTGAAGGTCTTGACGTCCGCGCCCGCGAGGCCGGCGACCGTCATGCGGTCGCGGATGCCCTGCGACGTGACTTCCTCGACCCGGTAGTCGATGGTCCGCGGCGGGACGGTGCGCCAGTCGCTCCGGTACTGATACTGCCAGGTGTCGCCCACGCTCGGCACGGCCCGCCCGGAGGGCTGCTGCGCGAGCAGCCGCGGCGCGACGCCGGCCGCGAGCGCGCCCAGTCCACCGGCGATGATCAACCGGCGTCGGGCCGGGGACTCGAGCTCGAACACTTTGTGCGTCATGACTTCCTCCTGGAACGGGCGTCGCAGACGCCCATGGTACGCCCGGAGCCGCGCGCCGGATGCGCGCCCGGAGTGTCCCGTCAGCGGCGCTGCCGGCGGTCCGGTGGATCGCGATAGACCTCGCGCCCGTGGTCCCGGATGTCGCGGCGCAGGTCGCGCAGCTCGTCCGGCGTCATCGTGGCCTTGCGCGACGGCGCCATCTCGCGCTCGCGCATGTCCGCCGGCCGGCTGGGCGGCGGCGTCGGCTGCGGGCGTTCCGTCGCGCCGCGTCCCTGCTGCGGCCCGGATTGGGCGAACGCCGGCCACGCCGTCGCCACGGCGGTCGCGAGACCGGCGATGATCATGATGCGTTTCATCCGCAGGCCGGATTCGGGTCCTCGGCCGTTGCGCTCCACGTCGTCCGCGCTGCGGATGGTAAATGCCACGGCTCCTCCGGCTCAAGCGCGATCGGCGTAGTCGGCACTCTAGGCACCGGGTGTTAGCAGACTGTGTGGCCGGAGCCGGCGTTTGTAACAGCCTGTTTCACCGGCCCGCCACGCGCAATCGCGCGTTACCAATTCCTCACCGCCCCGCCGGACGGCGGCTAACATATGCGCCATGACCGAGGCGAAGACCAAGATCCTGGTCGTCGACGACGACCTGCGGCTGCGCGACCTCCTCAACCGGTATCTCACCGAGCAGGGATTCGTCGTCCGCGCGGTCGCCGATGCGCACGGCATGGACAAGCTGCTCGCGCACGAGCGCTTCGACCTGCTGGTGCTCGACCTGATGCTGCCGGGCGAGGACGGGCTGTCGGTGTGCCGCCGCCTGCGCGGGACGAAGAACGGCATCCCGATCATCATGCTCACCGCCAAGGGCGAGGACGTCGATCGGATCGTCGGACTGGAGATGGGCGCCGACGACTATCTCCCCAAGCCGTTCAATCCCCGCGAGCTGGTCGCCCGCATCAACGCGGTGCTGCGCCGGCGCGCCGCGCCGCTGCCGCCGGGCGCGCCTTCGCCGGACGCGGAGTCGGTCAGCTTCGGCGGCATGACGGTGAATCTCGCCACCCGGGCGCTGACCAAGAACGGCGCGACCGTCTCGCTCACGACCGGCGAGTTCGCCCTGCTCAAGGTGCTGGTCACGCACCCGCGCGTCCCGCTGTCCCGCGACAAGCTCATGGAGCTCGCGCGCGGACGCGAATACGAAGTGTTCGATCGGGCGATCGACGTGCAGGTCTCGCGCCTGCGCAAGCTCGTCGAGCCCGATCCCGCGAACCCGACCTTCATCCAGACCGTCTGGGGCTTCGGCTACGTCTTCGTGCCCGACGGCAAGCCGGGGAACGGGTGATGGGAGACGGGGGATGGGGTAGACGCGCGCCGGCCTCTTCCCCCGTCCCCCATTCCTCGTCCCCATGCGGTTTCTTCCCCGCTCCCTCCTCTGGCGCACGTTCCTGCTGATCGCGGCGCTGATCCTCGCCTCGGTCGCGGCGTACTTCCAGATCTTCCGGCTCTACGACCGCGAGCCCCGCGCGCGGCAGGCCGCGCAGATGGTCGCGAGCGTGGTCAACCTCACCCGCGCCGCCCTCGTCTCGGCGCGACCCGACCTGCGGCGCGAGCTGCTCGTCGAGCTCGCCGAGCGCGAGGGGATCCGCGTGTATCCGGCGGAGCGGGGCGAGCGGCTCGTCGGCCCGCCGCTCGACCAGCCGCTCGTCGAGCTGCTCACCCACGAGCTGCGTCGCCAGCTCGGCGACGACACGCGCATCGCGTTCGAGCGCGACGGGCTGGCCGCGTTCTGGGTGAGCTTTCGCATCGAGGCCGATGAATACTGGGTGATGCTGCCGCGCAGCCGCATCGAGCGGCAGCTCGCCCTGCAGTGGCTCGGCTGGGCGGGGCTCACGCTGGCGCTCGCGCTCGCGGGCGCGTTCCTGATCGTGGTCCACCTGCGACAGCCGCTCGCCGCCCTCGCCCGGGCCGCGGCCGAGATCGGCCGCGGCCGGCTTCCGCCGCCGCTCGCCGAGTCCGGCCCGGGCGAGATCGAGACCGTCTCGCGCGCGTTCAACCAGATGACCCGCGACCTCGCGCGGCTCGAGGACGACCGCGCGCTCATTCTCGCCGGCGTGTCCCACGATCTGCGCACCCCGCTCGCCCGTCTCCGGCTGGGCCTGGAGATGGCCGGGATCGACTCGCAGCTGAAAAGCGGCATGGCGGTCGACATCGACGAGATCGATCGGATCATCGGCCAGTTCCTCGACTTCGCCCGGACCGCCGGCGGCGAGCCGCCAGCGCCGACCGACCTCGCGGACCTCGCGCGCGAGGTCGCCGCGCGCTATCGCGAGCTCGGCCACGCGCTCGCCGCCGAGATCGAACCGACGCCCGCCATCGCGCTGCGGCCGCTCGCGGTGCGGCGGTTGATCGCCAACCTCCTCGACAACGCGTTCCGCCACGGCGGGACCGCCGTCTGCCTGCGGGTCGCGCCATCCGGCGGCGGGGTGGCGATCGAGGTGCTCGACCGCGGCCCGGGGATTCCGCCGGAGGAGGTCGAGCGGCTGAAGCAGCCGTTCACTCGGCTCGAGAGCGCGCGCAGCGGCAAGAGCGGCTCGGGGCTGGGGCTTGCGATCGTCGAGCGCATCGCGCGCATGCACGGCGCCGCGCTCGAGCTCGCGCCGCGCGCCGACGGCGGACTCGTCGCCCGGGTGGTCTTTCCGCGCCCTGCTCCGTCGGGCTAACGCGCCGTTCGCGCCCGCGTCTCAGCCCCAGCGCCCCTGAATCGCGTAGTCGCTGCCGTCGGGTCGCAGCACCGAACGGACGAGCACGAACTCGGCGATCGACCAGCGGATCGGCTCGAGCGCCGGGAGCGCCGCGCCGGGCCGCGCCTTCCGCACCAGCGTCACGTGCGGCACGAACGGCTTGGGATCGAACGCGAGGCGCGCGGCGACGAGCCCCGCGCGCAGCTCGGCGACGAGCGCATCGAGCTCGGGCGGGACCGCGGCCGCTCCGGCCCACGCGACGCGGTTGTGCTGCCACACGCCCGCTCGATCGAGCACCAGCTCGAAGCGGCGCGGCCGGACGCGTCCCGCCGCCGCTGCGATCTCGGCGAGGCGCGCCGGCGTGCAATCGCCGAGAAACGCGAGCGTCTGGTGGATCGCCTCGGGGCGCGTCGGCCGACCGCCGGTCACGCGGTGCATCCGCCGGCCCCACTCGGCGAGCGCGGCGCGGGTCGCGGCGTCGGGCCACAGGGCGAAGAAGAGCCGCAGCGGCGCCGCCGCTGCGGCGCCGCCGGTCACGGCCGCAGCTCGTCGAGCAGCGCGACCGCCTCTGCCGCGATGCCCTCGCCGCGGCCGGCGAAGCCGAGGCGCTCGGTGGTCTTCGCCTTCACGTTGACCCGGTCGGCGCCCAGGCCCAGGTCGGCGGCGAGGTTCGCGACCATCGCCGGGATGTGGGGGGCCATGCGCGGGGCCTCGGCGATGATCGTGGCGTCGACGTTGACGACGGCGTAGCCGGCGGACCGGACCTTCGCCAGCGCCTCGCGCAGCAGCGCGCGGCTGTCGGCGCCGCGATGGGCGGGATCGGTGTCCGGGAAGTGCCGACCGATATCGCCGAGCCCGGCGGCGCCGAGCAGCGCGTCGATGACCGCATGCAGCAGCACGTCGGCGTCGGAGTGTCCGCCCAGGCCGCGGTCGTGGGGGATCTCGACGCCGCCGATCACCAGCCTCCGTCCGGCGACGAGCGCGTGCACGTCGAAGCCGTGGCCGATCCTCACGCGCGCGCCTTCCGGAGGAGCTGCGCCGCGATCTCGACGTCGTCCGCATGCGTCACCTTGAGGTTGCGCACGCTGCCCGGCACGAGCCGCGGACGCATCCCCAGCGCCTCGACCGCCGACGCTTCGTCGGTCGCCGCGGCCGCCGCGCCGAGCGCGCGGAGCAGCGTGCCGTGGCGGAACATCTGCGGCGTCTGGGCGAGCCAGAGCTCGGCGCGCGGCTCGGTCGCGGCGATCCGGCCCTCGGCGTCGGCGCGCTTCAGCGTGTCGGCGAGCGGCACCGCGAGGATGCCGCCGCTCCCGTCAGCGAGCACCGCCGCAATGAGGCGCGCGAGATCCGCCGCCGCGAGGCACGGCCGCGCGGCGTCGTGGACCAGCACCCAGTCTTCGGGATCGACGACGTTCGCCATCGCGACCAGCCCGTTCAGCACGCTGTCGCGACGCGACGCCCCGCCGCACCACAGCGGCGCGAGCCGCTCGCCGAAGGCGCTCCAGTCGTGCTCCGCCCAGCGGGCGTCGCCGGGAGCGAGCACGACGAACGCCAGCTCGACTCGCGGGTCGGCGAGCAGGGCGCGCGCCGCGTGCGCGAGCATCGGCTGGCCGTGCAGGTCGGAGTACTGCTTGGGCGCCTCCCGACCGAGCCTGGCGCCCTGCCCCGCGGCCGGGATCAGGCCGACGAGGCGCGCGGCCACGGAGGGTTGGGAAGAAGGATCATGTGCCCCCATATAATAGCGAGCGAGGCCGCGTTGAAGCGAACGGCGCGAGGCGCCGCCGCTTAACGCGGCCGAGCATTCAGTATGCAGGGTTCTGCAGGGGTTGCTGTGCCCGTAGCGGCTACCGCCACGCCATCCAAGCTCAAGCTCCGCTTCGGCAAGCTCCACGGCTCGTCCGATGCGCTGGCGCTCGCGCGGCTCGCGGAGGCGCGCGCGCCGGTGACGATCGTGTGCGCGTCGGCGCTCGACGCCCAGCGGCTGCGCGAGGAGATTCCGTGGTTCGCGCCCGGGCTGCGCGTGAGCCTCTTTCCCGACTGGGAAACGCTCCCCTACGACAGCTTCTCGCCCCACCACGATCTCGTGTCCGAGCGTCTCGAGACGCTCTACCGGATCACGACCGGCGACTGCGACGTCACGATCGCCCCGGCGTCGACGGTGCTGCATCGGCTCCCGCCGCCCGCGTACCTCGCCGCTTACACGTTCTTCATCGCGCGCGGCGCGCGCCTCGACGCCGCGCGGCTCCGCGGCCAGTTCGCGACCGCCGGCTACAGCCACGTGACGCAGGTCGTCGCGCCGGGCGAGTACTGCGTGCGCGGCGGCCTGATCGACCTCTTCCCGATGGGGAGCGCCCTGCCCTACCGGATCGAGCTCGCCGACGACGAGATCGAGTCGATCCGCACCTTCGACATCGACACCCAGCGCACGCTCTACAAGGTCGGCGAGATCCGGCTGCTGCCGGCGCGCGAGTTCCCGCTCGACGAGGCCGGACGCGCCCGCTTCCGCGCGCGCTTTCGCGAGGCGTTCGAGGGCGACGCGTCCCGGTCGCCGGTGTACAAGGACGTCTCGAACGGCGTCGCGCCGGCGGGCATCGAGTACTACCTGCCGCTCTTCTTCGACGCCACCGGCACGCTGCTCGACTACCTGCCGCCGGATACCGCGCTCGTCACCCACCATGACGTGCACGCCGCGATCGACGCGTTCTGGCGCGATGCCCAGTCGCGGTTCCAGCTGCTGCGCGGCGACCGCAGCCGGCCGCTGCTGCCGCCGGAGCACCTCTTTCTCGGCGCCGAGGAATTCTTCGTCGGCGCCCGGCGGTTCGAGCGGCGCGACCTGCACGCGCCGCAGCTCGCGCGCGACGACGCCGACCGGCTCGCCGCCGCTCCGCTGCCGGCGGTGGCGGTCGAGCGGCGCGCCGCCGATCCGCTGCACGCCCTGAAACACTTCCTCGCTGCGACGCCGTCGCGCGTCCTGCTCGCCGCCGAGTCGCCCGGCCGCCGCGAGACGCTGAACGAGTACCTCGCGCAATACGGCCTCGCGGCGAAGCCCGCCGCGAGCTTCGCGGAGTTCGTCGCGAGCCCGGAGCGCCTCATGCTCGGCGTCGCGCCGCTCGCCGCCGGCTTCGTCCTCGCGCCCGAGCTCGGCGAGGGCTGGGACGCGCTCGGGCTCGCGCCGGGCTTCGCGATCGTCACCGAAGCCGAGCTCTACGCCGGGACCGCCCGCGCCCGCGGCCGACGCGACCAGGCGAAGCGGAGCTCGATCGAGGGGATGCTCCGCGATCTCTCCGAGCTCTCGCTCGGCGACCCGGTCGTGCACGAGAGCCACGGGATCGGGCGCTACCGCGGGCTCGTCAGCCTCGACCTCGGCGAAGGCGAGGCCGAGTTCCTCCAGCTCGAGTACGCCGACGCGGACAAGCTCTACGTCCCGGTCGCGCAGCTGCACACGATCGGGCGCTACTCCGGCGGACCGGCCGAGGCGGCGCCGCTCCACAAGCTCGGCGGCGCGGAGTGGGACAAGGCAAAGCGCAAGGCCGCGGCGCAGGTCCGCGACACCGCCGCCGAGCTCCTCGCGCTGTACGCGCAGCGCGCCGCCCGCCAGGGCCGACCCTTCAACGTCAAGCAGCACGACGTCGAGGCGTTCGCCGAGGGCTTCGGCTTCGAGGAGACGCCGGACCAGGCGGCGGCGATCGAGGCGGTGGTCTCCGACCTGCGCACCGGCCGGCCGATGGACCGGCTCGTGTGCGGCGACGTCGGCTTCGGCAAGACCGAGGTCGCGCTGCGCGCCGCGTTCGTCGCGGTCGCCGACGGTCAGCAGGTCGCCGTCCTCGCGCCGACGACGCTGCTCGCGGAGCAGCACCTCAACACCTTCTCCGACCGCTTCGCCGACTGGCCGGTGCGCATCGCCGAGCTGTCCCGGTTCCGGACCGCGAGGGAGCAGGCCGGGGTGCTGCAGGGTCTCGCCGAAGGGCGCATCGACATCGTCATCGGCACCCATAAGCTCCTCTCGCGCGAGGTGCGGTTCGCGCGGCTCGGGCTGGTGATCGTCGACGAGGAGCATCGCTTCGGCGTGCGGCAGAAGGAGCGCCTCAAGCAGCTCCGCGCGGAGGTGGACGTGCTGACGCTCACCGCGACGCCCATCCCGCGCACGCTCGCGATGTCGCTCGAGGGCCTGCGCGACCTGTCGGTGATCGCGACGGCGCCGGCGCGGCGCCTCGCCATCAAGACCTTCGTCACGCGGTACTCGAGCGGCATCATCCGCGAGGCGTGCCTGCGGGAGCTCAAGCGCGGCGGCCAGATCTACTTCCTGCACAACGAGGTCGAGTCGATCGACGCGCAGGCCGCGAAGCTCGCCGCCCTCGTCCCGGAGGCGCGCATCGCGGTCGCGCACGGGCAGATGCGCGAGCGCGAGCTCGAGCGGGTGATGCGCGAGTACCTGCAGCAGCGCGCCAACCTGCTCGTGTGCTCGACGATCATCGAGACCGGGATCGACATTCCGACCGCCAACACGATCCTCATCAATCGCGCCGACCGCTTCGGGCTCGCGCAGCTGCACCAGCTCCGCGGGCGCGTCGGCCGCTCGCACCACCAGGCGTACGCCTACCTCCTCGTTCCCCCCGAAGACGCGCTGCGGGGCAACGCGCGGAAGCGCCTCGAGGCGATCCAGATGATGGACGAGCTCGGCTCGGGCTTCTATCTGGCGATGCACGACCTCGAGATCCGCGGCGCGGGCGAGGTCCTCGGCGACGCGCAGAGCGGGCAGATGCAGGAGGTCGGCTTCAACCTCTACAACGACATGCTGGCGCACGCCGTGCGCAGCCTGAAGGCCGGGCGCGAGCCGGACCTCACGCAGCCCCTCGGCGTCACGACCGAGATCAACCTCCGCGTGCCGGCGCTGCTGCCGGCCGACTACTGCCCCGACGTCCACGAGCGGCTGGTGCTCTACAAGCGGCTCGCGAACTGCGACACCGAGGAGGCGCTGACGGCGATGCACGAGGAGCTGGTGGACCGCTTCGGGCCGCTGCCCGAGCCGGCCACGGCGCTCGTCGAGAGCCACCGCCTGCGGCTCCTCGCCCATCCGCTCGGCGTCGCCCGGCTCGACGCGTCGGGTGAGCACGTGCAGCTCCAGTTCGGGCCCCATCCGGCGGTCGAGCCGGCGCGGGTCCTCGAGCTCATCCAGAAGCGCCGTGGCTGGCGGCTCGCCGGCCCGACCAAGCTGCGCGTCGCCACGAGCTCGGCCACGCCCAAGGAGCGGGCCCAGGCGGTGCGGCGCGTGCTCGAGGAGCTCGCGCCGCGCGCGGAATCGGGGAGCGGCTAGCGCCGTTCCAACCATTTCCGACGGCTGCGCATGACCGCGGGATCCGCAGGTGCCGCCCCGCTTCTAGGCCGAACGAGTGGGAACGGTACTAGGGACTCGGCACGGGCCCGGCGCCGCCGGTCCCGGTCACCAGGTTCGCGGCGCCGCGCACGCCGCTTTCGGCCGGCGGCGAGACGACCACCCAGGGCGCGACACGGCGTGCCACAGCGGGCGTCGTCCCGGCCGGGTCGCCCGGATCGCTGAAGAGCGGGCCGCGCTGCGCTTCGTCGAGGGGCAGGCGCTCCGACAGCGCCTGCATGCGCACCTGGAGCTGGCTCGGCGTAGGAAGCTCGAGTGGTTGCACCGCCGCGGGCGCCAGCGACGGCCTGGCGCGGGTCGGCTCGGCCGCCGCGGAAGGTGCCCCGGGCGGGCCTCCGACCACCCTCACGGCGGGCGGCGGATTCGCGAGCGCGCGGGCCGTCTACGCCACGCGCTCCTCGACCGTCTGCGCGTTGGCCGCGGCGAGCACGGTACAACCCAGGACCGCGGCGGCGGCGAGGGATCGCCTCATGCCGCCGATTCTGGGCCGCGCTCGCCGCAAGCCCCAGGCCGCGCCGCCGGGGGTTGGCGCACTATTTGTCGGCGACCTTGCGGAGCCGCGTGGGATCGAAGCGCTCGACCACGGCCCGCTCGGCCTCGGCGTCCCGCGCGCGCAGGCGCTCAAGCTCGCCCGCGAGCTCGGCGAGGCGCCGCTCGAGCTCCGCCGTGTGGTCGGTCAGCCCGCGGATCGCCTGCGCGACCGGATCGTCGTCGCCGGGAGTGAGGCCGTAGGCCGAGAAGCCGAGCCGCGCCGCGTGCACCTCGCGCGCCTGCGCGCGCCGGTCCTCGATGATCTTCGCCGGGATGCCGACGGCGGTCGCGCCCGGCGGGACGTCCTTCACGACCACCGCGTTCGAGCCGACCTTCGCCCCGTCGCCGACGACGATCGGCCCGAGAATCTTCGCCCCGGCGCCGACCACCACGCCGCGGCCGAGCGTCGGATGGCGCTTGCCCTGGTTCCAGCTCGTGCCGCCGAGCGTCACGCCGTGGTAGAGCGTGGAGTCGTCGCCGATCTCGGCCGTCTCGCCGATGACGACCCCCATGCCGTGATCGATGAACACGCGCCGGCCGATCGTCGCGCCGGGATGGATCTCGATGCCGGTCAGCCACCGCGCGAGGTGCGAGACGAACCGGGCGAGCCAGCGGAGGCGCAGCCGCCACAGCCGGTGCGCGAACCGGTGGACGAGCAGCGCATGGAACCCCGGATAGCACGTGAGAACCTCCCAGGCGGAGCGGGCGGCGGGGTCCCGGTCGAATACGCTGGCGATGTCTTCGCGGATACGGGAGAACATGGTTAAAGCCTTAAGTAGGGCCGGATTATCCGAAACCCTAGTGAATCGGTCAACTATTGACGGTCGCCTTCCCCGTCCCACGCCGTCAAGATGCCACGCAGCAGCCGGATCTCCTCCCGTTCCAGCCGGGTCCGTCCGAACAGCCGCCGCAGGCGCTCGAGCGCCCGCCCCGGATTCGCCGGATCGAGGAAGCCGCTGGCGACCAGGTTCCGCTCGAGGTGCGCGTAGAACCCCTCGGCGTCCTCGAACGTGGCCGGGTCGAAGCGCTCGGTGGGCGGTGCGACCGGCCCCGCGGCGGCCCGGTGCAGCTCGTAGGCCATCACCTGGACCGCGGCGGCGAGGTTCAGCGACGAGTACGACCGGCTCGTGGCGATGTGCGCCACGCGCTGGCAGCGCAGCAGCTCGTCGTTCGCCAGACCCGACATCTCGGTCCCGAACACGAGCGCCACCTCGCCGCCGCGCGCGCTCTCGGCCGCGGCGAGGCCCGCGGCGTCGCGGGCGTCCAGCGCCGGCGGTGCGAGCTCCCGCCGGCGCGCGGTCAGCGCGATCGCGAGCGTCGTCCCGGCGAGCGCCTCCTCGAGGCTCGCGCACACCCGCGCCGCGCCCAGGATGTCGTCCGCGCCGGTCGCCATCGCGTCGGCCTGCGGATCCGGGAACCGGCGCGGACTGACCAGCGCGAGGCGGTGGAGCCCCATCGTCTTCATCGCCCGCGCCGCCGCGCCGATGTTGCCGGGATGAGTCGTGCGCGCGAGCACGACGCGCACCCGCGCGAGGCCTGCGGACGGGTCGCCGTTCGCGTCGCTCATATTAGAATCGTCCGTTCCCGCGCTCGAGGCCCATGCACACGCTGCATCCGATGCTCAACATCGCCGTCAAGGCGGCGCGCCGCGCGGGGGCGATCATCAACCGCGCCGCGCGCGACCTCGACGGCCTGACCGTCACCGCGAAGCGCCAGAACGACTTCGTCACCGAGGTCGATCGGGCGGCGGAGGCCGCGGTCATCGAGACGTTGCGCCGAGCTTATCCCGACCATGCGTTCCTCGCCGAGGAGTCGGGTGCCGCCGGCGCCTCGGACTATACCTGGATCATCGATCCGCTCGACGGCACGACGAACTTCATCCACGGCTTCCCGCAGTACGCGGTGTCGATCGCGCTCCGCCACCGCGGCGCCATCGTCCAGGCGGTCGTCTACGACCCGGGCCGCAACGAGCTGTTCACCGCCAGCAAGGGACGCGGGGCGTACCTCAACGACCGCCGCATCCGGGTCGCGAAGCGCTCGCATCTGCGCGATGCGCTGATCGGCACCGGCTTCCCGTTCCGCGAGATCGCGCACCTCGACGAATACCTGCGGATGCTCAAGGGCGTCACGCACAACGCCGCCGGGGTCCGGCGCGCCGGCGCGGCGGCGCTCGACCTCGCCTACGTCGCGGCCGGCCGGCTCGACGGGTTCTGGGAGCTCGGCCTGTCGGCCTGGGACATGGCCGCCGGCAGCCTCCTCATCTTCGAGGCCGGCGGCCTCGTGAGCGACCTCGACGGCGAGGCGAACTATCTCGACGCCGGGCACATCGTGTGCGGGTCGCCGAAGGTTTTCGGCCAGCTGCTGCAGGTCGTGCAAGCGGCGCGCGACCGCCGCGTCGCACCGGCTTGAGCGACCAGGGGCGCGTTTGATGAACGCTCCGTCGCCGCCCGAGAAGCACACCGCGATGATGCAGCAGTACCTGGGCCTCAAGGCCCAGTACCCCGAGATGCTGCTGTTCTACCGCATGGGGGACTTCTACGAGCTGTTCTACGACGACGCCGAGAAGGCGGCGCGGATGCTCGACATCACCCTGACGACGCGCGGCGCCTCCGCCGGCGCGCCGATCAAGATGGCGGGCGTTCCCTGGCATTCGATCGAGCAGTACCTCGCCAAGCTCGTCAAGCTCGGCGAGTCGGCGGCCATCTGCGAGCAGATCGGCGATCCCGCGGCGGCGAAAGGCCCGGTCGAGCGGGCGGTGACGCGGGTGGTGACGCCCGGCACGCTCACCGAGGCGGCGCTCCTCGACGACAAGGCCGACAACATCCTGCTCGCCGTCGCCGCGGAGCGCAGCCGCGCCGGCCTCGCGTGGCTCAACCTCGCGAGCGGCGAGTTCCGCGCGACCGAGACGGCGGCGCGCGCGCTCGCCGACGAGCTCCAGCGGATCCGCCCGGCCGAGATCCTCGTCGCCGACGGGGCGAGCCTCGAGCTCCCGGCGAATCCCGCCGCGCTAACGCGCCTACCCGCCTGGCAGTTCGATCTCGAAGCCGCGCGCCGCGCCCTCGCCGAGCATTTCGCCGTGCGCGATCTTGCCGGCTTCGGTTGCGAGGACTTCCGCCCCGCGATCGCCGCCGCGGGCGCGCTCCTCGCCTATGCGCGCAAGACCCAAGCGCAGGCGCTGACTCACGTGGTCGCGCTCGTGCCCGAGCGCGACGACGAATACGTGGGCATGGACGGCGCGACCCGCCGCAGCCTCGAGCTGACCGAGACGCTGCGCGGCACGCCCGCGCCGACGCTCTTCAGCCTGCTCGACGTCTGCGCGACCGGCATGGGTAGCCGGCTGCTGCGCCATTGGCTGCATCATCCGCTGCGCGGCCGCGCCGTCGCGGCGGCGCGCCACGCCGCGGTGGAGGCGTTGTACGGGGAGGCAGGGGCCGGGGCGCATCGCGCCGTGCACGCCGCCTTGCGCGGCGTCGCGGACATCGAGCGCATCGCCGGACGAATCGCCCTCCGGACCGCGCGCCCGCGCGATCTCGCGAGCCTGCGGGACTCGCTCGCGGCGCTGCCCGGGCTCCAGCAGCTCCTCCGCGCCGCCGCTGACGCCCGGCTCGCCGCGCTCGCCGCCGAGCTCGCGCCGCCGACCGAGCCCGTCGCGCTCCTGCAGCGGGCGATCGCCGAGGCCCCCTCCCCGATGGTGCGCGACGGCGGCGTCATCGCCCCCGGCTACAGCGCCGAGCTCGACGAGTTGCGCGCCCTGCAGACCAACGCCGGCGAGTTCCTGGTCGCGCTCGAGGGGCGGGAGCGCGAGCGGACCGGCATCCCGAACCTCCGCGTCGAATACAACCGGGTCCACGGCTACTACATCGAGGTGACGAACGCGCACGCAGACAAGGTCCCGCCCGACTACCGCCGCCGTCAGACGCTGAAGAACGCCGAGCGGTACATCACGCCCGAGCTGAAGACCTTCGAGGACCGGGCGCTGTCGGCGCAGGAGCGCGCGCTGGCGCTGGAGAAGCAGCTCTACGACGAGGTGCTCGCCGCGCTCGCGCCGGCGGCGCCCCGGCTGCATGCCCTCGCGCGCGCGGTGGCGGAAGCCGACGTGCTGGCGGCCTTCGCCGCCACCGCGGTGACGCGGGACTGGCGCCGGCCGGCGTTCGTCGACGAGCGCGCGATCGAGATCGACGGCGGCCGCCACCCGGTCGTCGAGAGCGAGGTCGACCGGTTCATCGCCAACGACACCCGTCTCGCGCCGACCCGGCGGCTGCTCCTCATCACCGGCCCCAACATGGGCGGCAAGTCGACGTACATGCGGCAGGTCGCGTTGATCGTCCTGCTCGCCCACGTCGGCAGCTTCGTGCCGGCGCGCGCGGCGCGCATCGGGCCGGTCGACCGGATCTTCACCCGGATCGGCGCCGCCGACGATCTCGCGGGCGGACGCTCGACGTTCATGGTGGAGATGATCGAGAGCGCGAGCATTCTCCACAACGCGACCGGCGAGAGCCTCGTCCTCGTGGACGAGGTCGGGCGCGGCACCTCGACCTTCGACGGGCTCGCGCTCGCGTGGGCGATCGCGCGCGAGCTCGTGGAGCGCAACCGCGCCTACACGCTGTTCGCGACCCATTATTTCGAGCTGACCGAGCTCGCGCAGGAGTACCGCGAGGTCGCGAACGTCCATCTGGACGCGGTCGAGCACAAGGACCGGATCGTCTTCCTGCACGCGCTGGAGGAAGGGCCGGCGAGCCAGAGCTACGGGCTGCAGGTCGCCGCCCTCGCCGGCGTCCCGGCCGGCGTGATCCGGGCCGCGCGGCGGTACCTGCAGGAGCTCGAGCACCGCGCGGCGACGCGCCACGGCCAGACCGATCTCTTCGTCGCCCCGCCCCCTCCGGAGCCGGAGCGCCGTCCGGCGCTCGACCTGCTCGACGCGGTGAACGCCGACGAGCTGACGCCGCGCGAGGCGCTCGAGCTCGTCTATCGCCTGAAGAAGTCGTGAGGGCGACGCTCTGCGCCGCGGCGCTTGCGACGTGCTCGGCCGCCGCATTCGCGCAAGGGGTCGCGTTCAGCTTCGGCGTGTTCGGCGATGCGCCCTACAACGCGCTCGAGGCCGTGGCGGTCGAGCGCCTGCTGCGCGAAACGGACCGCGCCGGCATGGCGTTCGTGGTTCACGTCGGCGACCTCAAGGGCGGCACCGAGTCCTGCACCGATCGGCTCTTCCGCGAGCGGCGTGCGCTCCTCGACGCCTCGGCGCGGCCGCTCGTCTACGTCCCCGGCGACAACGAGTGGACCGATTGCCACCGCGAGGCAGCCGGGGCCTATCACCCGCGCGAGCGGCTCGAGGCGCTGCGCGGGCATTTCTTCCCCGACGACGAAAGCCTCGGCCGCCAGAAGCTGCGCCTCGTGCGCCAGAGCGCCGATCCGCGGTTCCGGCCCTACCGCGAGCACGCCCGGTGGATCGCGGGCGGCGTGGTCTTCGCGACGCTCAACGTTCCCGGCAGCAACAACAACCTCGGCCGCAACGCATTCATGGATGCCGAGCACGCCGAGCGCATGACCGCGTGCTTCGCGTGGCTCGCCGAGGCGGTCGAGCTGGCGCGCCGGCCGGCGATCCGCGGCCTGGTGCTGTTCGCGCACGGCGATCCGCGGTTCGACCGCCCGGCCGATGCGAACGACGGGTACACCGGCTGGCGGTATGCCCTGCGGGCGCACGTCTCGACGCTCGACAAGCCGGTGCTGTACATCCACGGCGACGGGCACCGGTACTGGGTCGATCAGCCGCTGCGGAATCTCCTCACGCACGATCGCGTGGCGACCTTCACGCGCGTGCAGGTGTTCGGCTCGCCGACGACCGCTTGGGTACGGGTGAACGTCGATCCGGACGCGGCGCGGCCGTTCTCGGTCGCGCCCGGCGGTGATCCCCCGCCGACAACGCAATAACCTCCCGCCCTCACCCCCGTCCCCTCTCCCCGCGACGGGGCGAGGGGAGCGTCATGTCGCGCTAAGCGCGACCACTCGGAGCGCGCGCCGCGATGTAGGCCTTCACCGCGTCGACGTCCGGGTCGACCACATCGAAGCGGCGCGGCCGCGTCTCGAGGTCCGCGCACGCTTCCGGCCGCGCCGGCGGACGGCCGAGCGCCTCCCGGATCGTCGCCTCGAACTTCACCGCTTGCGCGGTCTCCAGACACACCAGCGGCACGCCCGGCTCGCGGCGGGCGAGACCCGCCTTCACGCCGTCGGCGGTGTGCGGGTCGATCACCAGGCCATAGCGCCGATCGATCTCGCGGATCGTCGCGACCCGATCGGCGTGACTGCTCTGCGCGGAGACGAAGCCGAAGTCGGCCACGCGGTCGAAGTGCGGCGTCCCGGCGAGGTCGAACTCGCCGGTCGCCTCGACCCGCCGCCACAGCTCGGCGACGACCTCGGGTTCGCGCCCGACCAGGTCGTGGACGAAGCGCTCGAAGTTCGAGGCCTTGGAGATGTCCATCGACGGGCTCGAGGTCTGCGCGACGTCCCCCGGCGACCGGACCCGATAGCGCCCGGTCCGGAAGAACTCGTCGAGGACGTCGTTCTCGTTGCTGGCCACGATCAGGCGCCGGATCGGCAGCCCCATCATTCGGGCGACGTGTCCGGCGCAGACGTTGCCGAAGTTCCCGGTCGGCACGGCGAACGAGATCTCCTCCGCGTCGCGCGTCGTGATCGCCAGCCACGCCTTGAAGTAGTAGACGACCTGGGCGACGAGCCGCGCCCAGTTGATGGAATTCACCGTCCCGATCCGCAGCCGCCGCTTGAACTCGGCGTCCGCCGAAACGCGCTTCACGATGTCCTGGCAATCGTCGAAGACGCCCCGCACCGCGAGGTTGAAGACGTTCGGCTCCTGCAGCGAGTACATCTGCGCGGTCTGGAACGGGCTCATCCTGCCGTGCGGCGAGAGCATGAACACCCGGATCCCGCGCCGCCCGCGCAGCGCGTACTCGGCCGCGGGACCGGTGTCGCCCGAGGTCGCGCCGAGGATGTTGAGCGCATCTCCGCGCCGCGCGAGCACATGCTCGAACAGCTCGCCGAGGAGCTGCATCGCGACGTCCTTGAACGCGTAGCTCGGGCCGTTCGCGAGCCGCAGCAGGTGCAGGCCCGGCTCGAGCGTGTGCACCGGGGTGATGGCGTCGGCGCCGAACGCCTGCGCGGTGTAGGTCCGGTCGATGAGCGTCTTCAGCTCGGCGCGCGGGATGTCGCCGACATAGCGCGACAGCACTTCGAGAGCGAGCTCGCGGTAGCCAAGGCGCCGCCACGAGCCGAGCGTCGCCCGGTCGATGCGCGGGTAGGTCTCGGGCGTCGTCAGCCCGCCGTCGGGGGCGAGACCCTCGAGCAGGATCTCGGTGAACGCCGCGGGCGGCATCCCGCCGCGGGTGGAGATGTAGCGCATCCCTGAAGTACTCGAACGCAAAGGCGCAAATTGCGCGGAGAAACGCAAAGACTTCGAGAACTTCTCTTTGCGACCCTTTGCGTCCTTTGCGCCCTCGCGTTGGCTCCTGTCGGGAAGTCAGTTTCGGCCCAGCGCCTCGAGCCGGATGCGCGTGACTTGCCCGGTCACCACCGGCAGCTGCTCGATCGCGGCGATCGCGGCGTTCAGGTTCTTCTCCTGCGTCTCGTGCGTGAGCATGATGATGTCGACCTGTTCCTCGCCCTCGCCCGGCTCGCGCTGGATCATTGCGTCGATCGAGATCGTGCGATCGGCCAGGATGCGCGTGATGTCGGCGAGCACGCCCGGGCGGTCGAGCACGCGCATGCGCAGATAGTAGGAGGTGATCACCTCCTCCATCGGCAGGATGCGCGTGTCCGCGAGGCGATCGGGCTGGAACGCGAGATGCGGCACGCGGTGCTCGGGATCGGCGGTGTGCAGCCGGGTGACGTCGACGAGATCGGCCACGACCGCGCTCGCGGTCGGCTCGGCCCCGGCGCCGGCGCCGTAGTACATGGTCGCCCCGACCGCGTCGCCCTTCACGAGGATCGCGTTCATCACGCCCTCGACGTTCGCGATCAGCCGCCGCGCCGGGACGAGGGTCGGATGCACGCGCAGCTCGATCCCTTGCGGCGTGCGTTTGGTGATCCCGAGCAGCTTGATGCGGTAGCCGAGGCTCTCGGCGTAGCGGATGTCCTCGCGCGTGAGCCGCGCGATCCCCTCGGTGTAGACCCGCTCGAACTGCATCGGAATGCCGAACGCGATCGCCGCGAGGATCGTGAGCTTGTGCGCTGCGTCGATCCCCTCGATGTCGAAGGTCGGGTCGGCCTCGGCATAGCCGCGTGCCTGCGCTTCGCGCAGGACCTCGCCGAACGGCAGGCCCTTCTCGCGCATCTCCGACAGGATGAAGTTCGAGGTGCCGTTGATGATCCCGGCGATCCACTCGATCCGGTTCGCGGTCAGGCCTTCGCGCAGCGCCTTGATGATCGGCACGCCGCCGGCGACGGCCGCCTCGAACGCGACCGTCACGCCGCGCTGTTGCGCGGCCGCGAAGATCGCGTTGCCGTGAACCGCCAGCATCGCCTTGTTGGCGGTCACGACGTGCTTGCCGTTCGCGATCGCCTTGAGCACGAGGTCCTTGGCGACGGTGTAGCCGCCGATCAGCTCGACGACGATGTCGATGTCGGGATGGCCGACGACCGCGTCGCCATCCGCGACCACCGTCGCGCCGCCGCCGGCGAGCCGCTGCGCCTTCGCGAGGTCCTTGTCCGCGATCATCGAGATCCGGATCTCGCGGCCGGCGCGGCGCTGGATCTCCTCGCGGTTGCGCGCGAGCACGCTCCAGGTGCCGCCGCCCACCGTGCCGATGCCGAGCAGTCCGACGTTGATCGGCTTCATCGCCCGCCGCTCGCCGCGCCGACCCGGCTCACGCTGCCCGCGTGGCCTGCAGCAGACCGTCCTTGCGGAGCATCTCCTTGATGCCGCGGATCGCCTGCCGCGTCCGGTTCTCGTTCTCGATGAGCGCGAACCGCACGTGGGTGTCGCCGTAGTCGCCGAAGCCGATCCCGGGCGAGGCCGCGACCTTGGCCTCGGCGAGCAGCTTCTTCGCGAACTCGAGCGACCCGAGCGGCCGGTAGGGCTCGGGGATCTCGGCCCAGACATACATCGTCGCCTTGGGCAGGTCGACCATCCAGCCCGCCTCGTGCAGGCCCTTCACCAGCACGTCGCGGCGCCGCTGGTACTTGAGCCGCGCCTCCGCGACGCACTCCTGCGATCCCTCGAGCGCGACGATCGAGGCGACCTGGATCGGCGTGAACGTGCCGTAGTCGTGGTAGCTCTTGATCCGGGCGAGCGCCTTCACCATGTCGGCGTTGCCGACCATGAACCCGACGCGCCAGCCGGCCATGTTGTAGCTCTTCGACATGGTGAAGAACTCGACCGCGACCTCGCGCGCCCCCGGGACCTGGAGGATCGACGGGCACTCGTAGCCGTCGAACACGATGTCGGCGTACGCGAGGTCGTGGGCGACGAGCACCGCGTGCTGCCTGGCGATCTTGACGATGCGCTCGAAGAACGCGAGGTCGACGCACTGCGTCGTCGGGTTCGACGGGAAGTTGATGATCAGCAGCTTCGGCTTCGGGAACGACTCCTTGATGGCGCGCTCGAGCTCCTCGAAGAAGTCGACGTCGGGCGTCATCCGCACGTGCCGGATGTCGGCGCCGGCGATCACCGGGCCGTAGATGTGGATCGGATAGCTCGGGTTCGGCACGAGCACGATGTCGCCATCGTCGAGGGTGGCGAGCGCGAGGTGCGCGATGCCCTCCTTCGACCCGATGGTGACGATCGCCTCGGTGTCGGGATCCAGCGCGACGCCGTAGCGGCGCTGGTACCACTGGCAGATCGCCAGCCGCAGTCGCGGGATGCCGCGCGAGACCGAGTAGCCGTGGGTGTCCGGCCGCTGCACCGTCTCGATCAGCTTGTCGACGATGTGCTTGGGCGTGGGACCGTCGGGATTGCCCATGCTGAGGTCGATGACGTCCTCGCCGCGTCGGCGCGCCGCCATCTTCAGCTCGGCGGTGATGTTGAAGACGTACTGCGGCAACCGCCGGATCCGGGGAAAGTCCTTCATCGTCGAAGTGCGCTCTCGATAGGTCGATGGGCGACGGTCGAGCAACTGGACTCGCACCAACTGGACTCGCACCAACTGGACTCGCACCAACTGGACTCGCACCGCAGCAAGCTGCTATGTTAACGGCTCTAACCCCTTACCGCAATTTGCGTTTTCGCACTTGAAGCTGCATCTCGACGGCGCGCCGGGGCGCAACCACTTCACCGGCTACGGCGCCGGGTACGTCACCGTCAACGGCACGCGGTACGAGCGGAGCCTCGTCGTGCTCCCGACGCGCATCGTGACCGACTGGCCGGCGACCACGTTCGAAGCCCTCGAAGCGAGCCAGCTCGCCGCGCTCGTCGCGCTCGGCGCCGAGGTCGTCCTGCTCGGCACCGGCGCGAGCCTGCGCTTCCCCCGGCCGGAGATCACGCGTCCGCTCGTCGAGGCGCACGTCGGGCTCGAGATCATGGACGTGCAGGCCGCGTGCCGCACCTACAACATCCTCATGGCCGAGGAGCGCAAGGTGGCCGCCGCGCTGCTCCTCGGCTAGGTCCGCGGCGGCGAGCGCGCGGTGCAGCTCGGACTGAGGATCGTCGTTGCGACGGCGCGCGGGGCGCGCCGCGGCGCGCCGCGACTCGTCGAGTTGCTGCGTCGGCACGGCGCGTCCGCGACCTTCTACTTCAACCTCGGCCCGCAGCGGCCGCATCGCTGGCTTCCGGGTCGCGGCGTCGCCGCGCGCGCGGCCGATGCGATGCGCGCCGTGCGCGCGGCCGGCTTCGAGGTCGGGATCCACGGCTGGGATTGCGTGCGCTGGCGCGACCGCGTCGCGCACGGCGATTTCGCGTGGACCGAGGAGGCGCTGCGCCGCGCGTGCGCCGCGTTCGAGCGGCTGTTCGGCGAGCCGCCGCGCACCCACGCCGCGCCCGGCTGGCAGATGAACCGCCACGCCTTCCGGCTCACCCAGCGCCTCGGCTTCGACTACGCGAGCGACACGCGCGGGGATGCGCCGTTCGTCCCGGTCGTCGAGGCCGAGCTCGTCGCGTGTCCGCAGGTGCCCACGACGCTGCCGACGCTGCGGGAGCTCGTCGGCCGCGACGGTGCCCGCCGCGGCAACGTGCACGAGCGCATCCTCGCCGCTGCGGCCGCGGCGCCGCGCGCGAGCCACGTGCTCACGCTGTCCGCCGAGCGCGACGCCGGGCGCTATCTCTCCGCCTGCGATCGGCTGTTGGCCGGCTGGCGCGCGTCCGGCTTCGAGATCGTGCCGCTGCGCGAGCTCGCGCAGAACATCGATCCGAAATCGCTCGCTCACCACGTCGTCACCGCGGCGCCCGCTCCCGGCGGTCGGGGGACGGTCGCGGCGCAGGGCCCGGCGTTTCTCGCCTGACCGCGGTTGCGCCCGCTGCAGTTTCCCGCAACAATCCCCGCGCGATCGGTCAACGAATGGCAACCCCGGCGGCCGCGCGCGGCATCGAACGCCCGACCTTCGTCGCGGCTGCCCGGCGCGGCGTCGAGGCTGCGGGCCGCGCCAAGGAGAGGCCCGACCTTGTCCAGACACTCTGAGACCCCGGCCCGCCTCGATTCGGCGGGTTCCGTCGAGCGCGCACCGGCGCGGAAGCCGCGCGCCAAGGCGCGCGCGCTCCGAGCCAAGCTCTTCGTGCTCGACACGAACGTGCTGATGCACGATCCCGCGAGCCTGTTTCGCTTCGAGGAGCACGACGTCTTCCTGCCGATGCAGACCCTCGAGGAGCTCGACGATCACAAGCGCGGGATCTCGGAGGTGGCCCGGAACGCCCGGCAGGCGAGTCGCTTTCTCGACGAGATCGTGAGCCGCGGAACGGGTCGGATCGACGCCGGCATCCCGCTCGCGCGCCACGCGGCGGACACCGCCGGCGGGCGGCTGTTCCTGCAGACCGAAGCGCTGAACGGCAGCGTCCCGGCGAGCCTCGCGACCCACAAAGCGGACAACCGGCTGCTCGGCGTCGTCATCGCGCTCGTCGAGCGGCACTCGGAGCGCGAGGTGATCCTGGTCTCCAAGGACATCAACATGCGCATCAAGGCGCATGCCCTGGGGCTCGCCGCCGAGGACTACTTCAACGACAAGGTGCTCGAGGACACCGACATCCTGTACACCGGCGTGCGCGAGCTCGCCCCCGACTTCTGGGACCTGCACGGCAAGGACATGGAGTCGTGGAAGAAGGAGGGCCGCACCTACTACCGCATCCGCGGGCCGCTCTGCCAGGAGCTGCTCCTCAACGAGTTCGTGTACCAGGAGGGCGACCGGCCGCTGCACGCGCTCGTGAAGGAGACCTCGGGCAAGACCGCGGTGCTCGAAACGGTCCGGGACTACACGCACGCGAAGAACGCGGTTTGGGGCATCACCGCCCGCAACCGGGAGCAGAACTTCGCCCTCAACCTGCTGATGAACCCCGACATCGACTTCGTGACCCTGCTCGGGCAGGCCGGCACCGGCAAGACGCTCCTGACGCTCGCCGCGGGCCTGATGCAGACCCTGGAGGTGAAGCACTACAGCGAGATCATCATGACCCGGGTCACCGTACCGCTCGGCGAGGACATCGGGTTCCTGCCCGGCACCGAGGAGGAAAAGATGGGCCCGTGGATGGGTGCGCTCGAGGACAACCTCGACGTCCTCAACAACACCGACGAGGAGGCCGGCGAGTGGGGGCGCGCCGCGACCCGCGACCTGATCCGCTCGCGGATCAAGATCAAATCGCTCAACTTCATGCGCGGCCGCACCTTCATCAACAAGTATCTGATCCTCGACGAGGCGCAGAACCTGACGCCGAAGCAGATGAAGACCCTGATCACGCGCGCCGGTCCCGGCACGAAGGTCGTCTGCCTCGGCAACATCGCCCAGATCGACACGCCGTACCTGACCGAAGGCAGCTCCGGCCTGACCTTCGTGGTCGACCGCTTCAAGAACTGGTCACATTCGGGTCACGTCACCCTGCAGCGCGGCGAGCGCTCGCGGCTCGCCGATCAGGCTGCCGAGGTCCTCTGACGGCCGGCGGTCGACGCCGAGCCAGGCCGTAACTCTCTGTTTCAACAGTTTATTTCTAGGCCTTAACCAGGCGACCGACGGGCGGGCATCGCTCGTCTACCCCCGCACAGCGTGTGGCGCTGATGCGACATAAGTCACCATGCGCGAAAATGTTTTTCCGGGCCGGGGGTTGACTGGCCTCTCCAAGAATTTGTATAAGGAAGACCCGCTAATCGTCTGTTTTGAAAAACGCCAATACGGGGAAGATTATGGGTCTGCTTCGCATCACGCTCTCCTGCCTGGGCATCGCCGTGATCGGACTGACGGCCGCGCAGGGGGCTTTCGCGCAGCAGCGCTATGGCGCTGCGCAACTCGGACCCGCCCCCTGGTACGTCGGGGTGGGGGCCGGGGTCGCGTACTACCACCTCCGGGATCAGGACTTCAACGTCCCCAGCCTGGCGACGAATCAGGGGACCGACGAGACCGGGTTCGGCTGGAAGGTCTTTGGCGGATACCGCTTCACGCCCAACTTCGGCCTCGAAGGCGCTTACGTCGACCTCGGAAAGTCGTCCGGCACGGGGAATTTCAGCGCGCATTCGTGGAACCTCTCGGCGGTGGGGCGGATCCCGTTCGCGAGCGGCTTCAGCCTGCAGGGCAAGCTCGGCGCGTCCTTCAACCGCGCCCAGGGCTTCAACGACACCCATTACCGCACCGGCGTCCTGGTCGGCGCCGGGGTCGGCTACGACTTCCCGAACGGCTTCGGCGTGCTCGCCGAGTACGAGTACTTCGGTCGGGCGGGCGATGCGACCACCGTTAACCCGACCACGGGCGCGGTCACCTCTGGCACCGGACGCGCCGACCTGCATCTCTTCAGCGTGAGCGGCTTGGTCCGATTCTGAATCGACCCCGGGATCCGGGGACTGTCCTATGCCCGGCCTCGCGCCGGGCTTTTTCTTGCGGGCCGCCGGGAGGCGCGCCGCCGGGCACCGCTAGAAGCTCGGGGCCGCGTAGCTCTCGAAGCGCGTGTACTGACCGAGGAAGGTGAGGTCGACCGTGCCGATCGGGCCGTTGCGCTGCTTGCCGATGATGAGCTCGGCCCTGCCCTTCTCGGCGCTGTCGCGGTTGTACACCTCGTCGCGATAGATGAAGAGGATGAGATCGGCGTCCTGCTCGAGCGCCCCCGACTCGCGCAGGTCCGACATGATCGGCCGCTTGTCGTTGCGCTGGTCGACGCTGCGGTTGAGCTGCGACAGCGCGACGACCGGCACGGCGAGCTCCTTCGCGAGCGCCTTCAGGCTGCGCGAGATCTCGGAAAGCTCGGTCGCGCGGTTCTCCTCCCGCCGGCCGTCGGTGACCATCAGCTGCAGATAGTCGACGATCACCAGGCCGAGCTTCCCGTACTGCCGGGCGAGGCGTCGGGCCCGGGAGCGCAGCTCGAGCGGGTTCAGCGCCCCGGTCTCGTCGATGTGGATCGGCGCGTCGTGGAGCTTGCCGAGGCCGTCGGCGAGCTTGCTCCAGTCCTCGTCGGTGAGCCGCCCGGTGCGCAGCTTGTGCTGGTCGATGCGCGTCATCGACCCGAGCATCCGCGCCGCGATCTGCGTCCCGGACATCTCCATGCTGAAGATCGCGACCGGCCGCTTCTCGGCGACCGCGACGTGCTCGCCGACGTTCAGCGCGAGCGCCGTCTTCCCCATGCTCGGGCGTCCCGCGACGATCACGAGATCGCCCTCCTGAAAGCCGGAGGTCTTCTCGTCGAGGTCGCGGAAGCCGGTGGGAACGCCGGTGATGTCGCTCGGGTGCTCGCGGCTGTAGAGGAAGTCCACCCGCTCCATCACCTGCGACAGCAGCTGGTGGATGTCGCGGAAGCCGATGCGCCCGCGCACGCCGGTCTCGGCGATCTGGAACACCCGCGATTCGGCCTCGTCGAGGAGCTGTCCGACGTCCTTGCCGAGCGGATTGAGCGCGCTGTCGGCGATGTCCGCGCCGACCGCCGCCAGCCTGCGCATCACCGCGCGCTCGTGGACGATCTCCGCGTAGCGCCGGATGTTGTGCGCCGAGGGCGTGTTCTGGGCGAGCGTGCCGAGATACGCGAGCCCGCCGGTCTTGTCCTTGTCCTCGCTCGACTCGATCGACTCGGCGACGGTGACGACGTCGGCGGGCCTGCTCTGCTCGATCAGCCGCGCGACGTGGCGGTAGATGCGGCGATGGTCGTCGCGGTAGAAGTCGTCGACCGACAGCAGGTCGCCGATGCGGTCCCAGGCGGTGTTGTCGAGGAGGAGCCCGCCGAGCACCGACTGCTCGGCCTCGATCGAGTGCGGCGGGACCCTCAGGCTGACGAGCTGAGGATCGGCGGAGGCTTGGGTGACGGGCTGCGCCATGAGGCGATGGAGAGCGCGTCGATTCTAGCGCGGCCGACTCGCGGCGCCAGACAAAAAAACCGCAGCGCGGATGAACACGGCGGACCCCGGACGCTGGAACCAGCGCGATCCTATGCGCCCGACTGGCTCACGCGCTGAGCCCGTTGCGGGGCCGGCGCGCGCCGACGCGGAAAGGCACGGAAAAACACCGACATCCCGCGCCCTCGTCACAGGCGGGCGGCCGCGCCGGTCGCGCGCCGGGTCAGCCCTGCTCGCCGAGCACCGAGACCGTGATCTGAACGACGACGTCGCCGTGCAGCGCGATCGCGATCGGGTAGTCGCCCACCGTCTTGAGCGGCCCCTGCGGCAGCCGGACGGCGGACCGCTCGACCGTATGTCCGAGCCCTTCGAGCGCCTCGGTGATGTCGTACGTGGTGACCGAGCCGAACAGGCGGCCGTCGACGCCGGCCTTGCGGGTGATCTGGACCGTCACGCCGTCGATCTTCGTGCCGCGCTCCTGCGCCGCCGCGAGCGCGTCGGCCTGCGCCTTCTCCAGGTCGGCGCGCCGGCTCTCGAACTCGGCCAGGTTCTCCGGCGTCGCGCGCTTCGCCTTGCCCTGCGGGATCAGGTAGTTGCGCGCAAAGCCGTCCTTGACCTTGACGACGTCCCCCAGGCCGCCGAGGTTGACGACCTTCTCCAGCAGGATGACTTGCATGGCGGCGCTCCGGGCTAGTGCAGGTCGGTGTACGGCAGCAGCGCGAGATAGCGCGCTCGCTTGATGGCGTCGGAGAGCTGCCGCTGGTAGCCGCTCTTGGTGCCGGTGATGCGCGCCGGGATGATCTTGCCGTTCTCGTTGATGAAGTCCTTGAGCAGATCGACGTCCTTGTAGTCGATCCACTCGACCTTCTCGGCAGTGAAGCGGCAGAACTTGCGGCGCTTGAAGAGCTGCCGGGAGCCGCCGCGCTCGCGGCCGCGGCCGTCTTTGCCTTTGCGGCCGCCGCTACGGCCTCTGCTGGGTGGGGGCATGCGTCACTCCTTCCATGAATTCGACTTCCGTCACGTGCAGCACCAGCTGCCGCCCCGATTTCACCTTCGGCGCCAGGAATCCGGCGAGCTCGAGGCCGATTCCGAGCGGGGCGGCCGCGATCGCTTTCGCCAGGTCCTCGACCGCGATGCATTCGAGCTCGAGCGCCACCGCGCGCTCGGCGCCGGCCTCGACCTGACGCGAAACGTGTCCGACCGTGAAGCGCACGATCGGCACGCCGGCGGGCGTATGGCGGAGCGCGTCACGCGCGGTGAGCCGGCAGTCGAGTCGCAGCCGGTTGCCGCGGTCCAAGCGCCCGGCTCTCAGGCCTGCGCATCCGCGGCCTTGGGGCTCTCCGGCGGATGCAGGACCGACTTCGACTTCTCGTCCTTCATCATCGGCGACGGCGTGGCGACCGCGCCCTTCATCTTGACGACCAGATGCCGCAGCACCGCGTCGTTGAACTTGAAGGCGTGGTTGAGCTCGCCGAGCGTGTCGTTGTCGCACTCGATGTTCATCAGCACGTAGTGCGCCTTGTGCACCTTCTCGATCGGGTAGGCGAGCTGGCGGCGACCCCAGTCCTCGAGGCGGTGGATCTTCCCCTGCCGCGCGGTGACGGCGCTCCGGTAGCGCTCGATCATCGCCGGGACCTGTTCGCTCTGGTCCGGATGGACGATGAAGACGATTTCGTAGTGCCGCATGCGCTCTCCTCGTGGGTTGGTCAGCGGCCCGCGCGCCGGCAGGACGCGGGCGAATCGAGGGGTGGCTCCCCTCGCCTGACAGCAAGCCTCCCGACATGCGCGATCGGTGAGGCAAGGACGTCGGGCGAAGCCCGAAAGGCGGCGGATTATACCGGAGCCCCGTCCCGCCGCGCAACGAAATCAGCGACTTGAGTCGGACCCGGGGGCTGCGGCGCGGCGGCGGCGCGATTCGTACAGGCAAAGGCCCGCGGCGACCGCTACGTTGAGGCTCGCCACCTGCCCGCGCATCGGGAGGCGCACGACGCGGTCGCAGTGCTCGCGGGTCAGCCGCCGCATTCCCTCGCCCTCGGAGCCGAGTACCCAGGCGATCGCCTCCGGCAAGGCCGCGGCGTAGAGGTCCTCGTCGGCATCCTGCGCCGTCCCGATCACCCACACGTTCCGCTCCTTCAGCGCCTCCAGAGTGCGCGCGAGATTGGTGACCGACAGGAACGGCACCGACTCGGCGGCGCCGCTCGCGACCTTGGCGACCGCGGGCGAGAGCCCGGCGCTGCGGTCCTTCGGGGAAATGACGGCGTGCGCGCCCGCCGCATCGGCGACGCGCAGGCACGCGCCCAGGTTGTGCGGATCGGTGACGCCGTCGAGCACCAGGAGCAGCGGCGGCTCGGCGAGCGCATCGAGGATGGTTTCCAGGTCGGCACGCTCGTCCCGCGGACGCACCCGAGCGACGATCCCCTGGTGGCGCCCGCCGCCGTAGAACCCGTCGAGGCGGCGCGACGGCACCCGCATCACCCGCACGCCGCTCGCCGCCGCGGCCGCGAGCACGTCGGCGATCCGCGCGTCGTGCCGCCCCTCGTCGGCGAGGATCTCGATGATCGAGGCCGGTTCGGCGCGCAGCCGGGCCGCCACCGCATGGAATCCGATCAGGACCCGCGCTTCTTTCATGCGAGGACGAAGTCGATGCGCGCGAGCTCGAGATCGACCCGGGCGACGCGCACCCGGATGCGATCGGCGAGACGGAACGTGCGCCGCGTCCGGTCGCCGCGGAGCAGATGGCCGACCGGATCGAACTGGAAATAGTCGTTGCCGAGCTCCGAGATGTGCACGAGGCCTTCGATGTAGATGTCGTCGAGCGCGACGAAGATCCCGAAGCCCGTCACGGCGCTGATGCTGCCCTCGAACTCGTCGCCGACCCGATCGCGCATGTAGTAGCACTTCAGCCAGGCCTGGACGTCGCGCGCGGCGTCGTCCGCGCGCCGCTCGGTCATCGAGCAATGCAGCCCGAGCGCGTCCCAGCCGCCGGGATCGTAGGCGCCGCCGCCGAGCACCGCCTTGATCGCGCGATGGATCACGAGGTCCGGGTAGCGGCGGATCGGCGACGTGAAGTGGGTGTACGCCTCGTACGCGAGCCCGAAGTGGCCGACGTTCTCGGGGCTGTACACCGCCTGCTGCAGCGAGCGCAGCAGCACGGTCTGCAGCAGCTGCAGATCGGGGCGCCGCTTGATCCGCTCCAGGAGCCGGGCGTAGTCCCGGGCGTGGGGCGTCTCGCCGCCACCGAGCTCGAGCCCGAAGCTCTTGAGGAACCCGCGTAGCGCATCGAGCTTCTCCGGCGTCGGGCCCTCGTGCACCCGGTACAGCGCCTTGTGGCCGCGACGCTGCAGGAAGTCCGAGGCGCAGACGTTCGCCGCCAACATGCACTCCTCGATCAGCCGATGCGCGTCGTTGCGCGGGGCCGGACGGATACGCGCGATCTTGCCGTGCGCGTCGAAGTCGATCTCGGTCTCGATCGTCTCGAAATCGATCGCGCCGCGCTCGCCGCGCGCGGTGAGCAGCGCGCGGAACACCCGATCGAGCGCGCGGAGCCGCGCGACCAGTGGCTCGAGCTCGCGGGCGACCTTCCCCGGTGCCTCGTAGATCGCGCGGGCGACCTGGGTGTAGGTGAGCCGTGCGTGCGAGCGGATGACCGCGGGGTAGAACTCGTAGCGCGCGAGCTCGCCGCGCGCGGTGACCGCGATGTCGCAGACCATCGCGAGCCGGTCCTCGTCCGGGTTGAGCGAGCACAGCCCGTTCGAGAGCTTCTCCGGCAGCATCGGAATCACCCGGCGCGGGAAGTAGACGGAGTTCCCGCGCTCGCGCGCGCTGGCGTCGAGCGCATCGCCCGGGCGGACGTAGTGGCCGACGTCGGCGATGGCGACGAGCAGGCGGAAGTCGGCCCCGGCCGGCTCGCAGCAGACGGCATCGTCGAAGTCCTTCGCGGTCTCGCCGTCGATCGTGACGAAGGTTAAGGCGCGGAGGTCGCGTCGTTCCTTCAGGTCCGCCGCGCGCACCGCCTGCGGCAGGCGCGCCGCGGCCCGCGCCGCCGCGGACGGGAACTCGAACGGCAGATCGTGCTTGCGCAGCGCGATCTCGATCTCCATCCCCGGATCCCCGAACTCCCCGAGGACCTCGACGACGCGGCCGATGGGCTGCGCGTGGCCCGTGGGCGGCACGACGACCTCCGCGGTGACGACCTGGCCCGGCTTCGCACCCCGCGTCGCGCCGCGCTCGACGAGGATGTCGTGCTGGATGCGCCGGTCGGCAGCGACCACGAACGCGACGCCGCGCTCGACCTGCAGCCGTCCGACGACCCGCCGGTGCGCGCGCTCGACGACCTCGACGATCCGCGCCTCGCGGCGCCCGCGCCGATCGAGACCGCCGGGCTGCACGAGCACGCGGTCGCCGTGCATCACCTGGCGCATGTCGGCCGGGGCGAGATGGAGGCTCTCCCCGCCGGCGTCGGGGACGACGAAGCCGCGTCCGTCGGGATGCGCCTCGACCCGACCACGGACGACAGCCACCCGCTGCGCGACCAGGATCGCGCCCTTGCGGTTGCGCAGCAGCTGGCCGTCGCGCTCCATGGCCGCGAGCCGGCGGCCGAACGCTGCGCGCTCGCCGCCCTGGACGCCGAGCGCCTTCGCCAGCCGCTGCTCGTCGACCGGCACCGCCTCGGCCTCCAGCGTCTGGAGGATGAACTCGCGGCTCGGCAGCGGCGCGGCGTAGCGCTCGGCCTCCCGGGCGCGGAACGGATCGGACGCGCGCGGCGCCGGAAGTCTCCGGCTCCGACTCCGGCTACGCGAACGCGTCGGCTGGGCGCGCGTGCGGCGGCGTTTCATTGAAGGCGCTTCCCGATTGCTCTAAAATCCGCGCCTCCTGCCGCCGTGGCGGAATTGGTAGACGCGCATGGTTCAGGTCCATGTGCCTGAAAGGGTGTGGGGGTTCGAGTCCCTCCGGCGGCACCAGCAGCGGTCGCACGGACGGCTGCGCGAGCGGCGAGCGTGGCGCGCGCCGATCCACGCTGTGGGCCCTAGTGGAACGGGTGGCGCCGGACGATGGTCTCGTCGCGGTCCGGCCCGGTCGAAATGAGATCGATCGTGATTCCGCAGATCCGCTCGATCCGGTCGAGATAGGCGCGCGCCGCCGCCGGCAGGTCCTCCAAGCGCCGCGCGCCGATGGTGCTCCCGTGCCAGCCCGGGAGGTCTTCGTACACCGGCTCGCAACGCGCCGTGTCCGCGGCGCCGGCCGGCAGCAGGTCGCTGAACTCGCCCGCGATCGTGTACCCGACGCACACCTTGAGCTCGTCCATGCCGTCGAGAACGTCGAGCTTGGTGACGCACAGCCCTGAGACGCCGTTGATCTGAATCGACCGCTTGAGCGCGGCGGCGTCGAACCAGCCGCAGCGCCGCGGCCGCCCGGTGGTCGCGCCGAACTCGTTGCCGCGGCTGCGCAGGCGCTCGCCGGTGTCGTCCTCGAGCTCGGTCGGGAACGGACCCGAGCCCACGCGCGTCGTGTACGCCTTGGTGATCCCGAGGACGTAATGCAGCGTCTGGGGACCGACGCCGGCCCCCGCCGCCGCCGCGCCCGCGACGCAGTTGCTCGAGGTCACGTACGGGTACGTGCCGTGGTCGATGTCCAGGAGCGAGCCCTGCGCGCCCTCGAACAGCAGGTTGTGGCCGGCGCGGTTCGCCTCGTACAGCGCGCGCGGCACGTCGGTGACGAGCGGCGCGAGCCGCGGCACCATCGCGAGCGCCTCGTCGCGCGTGCGCGCGAAGTCGACGGGCGGGGCAGCGAGGTACTTCTCCAGCACGAAGTTGTGGTACTCGAGCAGCTCCGCGAGCTTCGCCGCGAACCGGTCTGGCACGAGCAGGTCCTGCAGCCGCAGCGCCCGGCGCGCGACCTTGTCCTCGTAGGCCGGCCCGATGCCCCGGCCCGTCGTGCCGATCTTGGCGGCGCCGCGCGCCGCTTCCCGCGCGACGTCGAGCGCGGCGTGGTAGGGCAGAATCAGCGGACAAGCCTCGGACACCTTGACGCGCTCGTCCAAATCGACGCCCGCGGCTGCGAGCTCCGTCATTTCCTCCAGCAGCGCGTGCGGGGACAGCACCACCCCGTTGCCGATATAGCACGTGACGCCCGGACGGAGGATGCCCGAGGGAATGAGGTGCAGCACGTGCTTGCGGCCGCCGATCACGAGCGTGTGCCCGGCGTTGTGCCCGCCCTGGAAGCGCACCACGCCCTGGGCGTGGTCGGTCAGCCAGTCGACGACCTTCCCCTTCCCCTCGTCCCCCCACTGGGTGCCGATGACGACGACGTTTTTTGGCATCCGACGACCGCGGTCGAAACCGCAGATGAACGCAGCTGGACGCGGATCACGCGACGCGGATTCTCGTCCCGCGCACATCCGCGTTCCTCCGCGGTTACATCTTTTCGACCTCCCATTTGCGACCGCGCTGCACCAGCCGCCGGTCGCACCCGAGCTCGGCACGGTGCGCCGCGTGCCCCGGCAACTCGACGACGACCACCTCGCCCTGGCCGCGGAGGCTCGCGATGGCCTCGCGGAGGGCCGAATCGTCGCCGTGCGGAGCGAGCACCGCCCCACGGCGCGCCGGGCCCGTCGCGACCCGCGCGAGCTCGCGCAGATCGAGCGAGAAGCCAGTCGCCGGCCGGGCGCGGCCGAACGCTTTCCCCACCTCGTCGTAGCGGCCGCCGAGCGCGACCGCGCTGGACAGCCCCCGGCAATACGCCGCGAACACCACCCCGCTGTGGTAATAGTAGCCGCGCAAGTCCGCGAGGTCGATGCTCATCGCGACCCCGTTCTCCCGCACCAATCGCCCGAGATCGGCGAGCGCCGCCACGATCTCCGGATGGGGCGGGAGCTCGGCCGCCGCCCGCTCGAGGACTTCGACGCCGCCGAAGAGCTCGGGCAGCAGCCGCAGCGCCGCGCGCGTCGCGGGTTCGAGGCCGGCGCTGAGCGCGGCGAGACCGGCGCGGTCCTTCGCGACCAGCGCGTCGAGCAGCTCGGACTCCAGCTCCGCGGCGACGCCGCCGCGGCGCGCCACCGCCCGGAATACGCCGACGTGCCCGACGTCGAGCCGCACGTCGGGCATGCCGCACGCCGCGAGCGCCGCGCGCAGGAGCTCCTGGATCTCGATGTCGCTCTCGATGCCGGCGTGACCGTAGATCTCGGCCCCGATCTGCAGCGGCTCGCGCGTCGCAGTCAGCCCGCGCGGCCGCGTGTGCAGGACGCTGCCGCAATAGCACAGCCGGGCGACGCCCTGGCGGTTGAGCAGATGCGCGTCGATCCGCGCGACCTGGGGCGTCATGTCGGCCCGCAGCCCCATCGTCCGTCCCGAAAGCTGGTCGATCAGCTTGAACGTCCGCAGGTCGAGGTCGTGACCGGTGCCGGTGAGCAACGACTCGATGTACTCGAGCATCGGCGGCATCACCAGCTCGTAGCCGTACACCCGGAACAGCTCCAGGAGCCGCGCGCGATAGGCCTCGATCGCGCGCGCCTCCTCGGGCAGCACGTCCTCGACGAACTCGGGGAGCAGCCAGTTGCGCATCGCGGGCCCGCTCGCGCGCGCTACGCGCGCGCGAGCGCCACGAGCGCGACGCCGGCGGCGAGCGACGCGAGGCCGAAGAACCGGATCTGACCGTCGCTGAACTGCAGGATGCGCCGGAACGTCTCGCGCCAGAGCGCCGGCGCGAGCAGCGGCAGGAGGCCCTCGATCACCAGCATCAGCCCGAACGCCATCAGGACCGTGCTCAACGCTCACCTGCCGGAGCTGCCCGCTCTCCCGCCGCCGGGGTTCCTGAGGTACTTGAAGAAGTCAGAGCCCGGCTCGAGGACGAGCACGTCCGCGCGGCTGCGGAAGGTCGCCCGGTACGCCTCTAGGCTGCGGTAGAACGAGTAGAACTCGGCGTTCTCGCTGAACGCCTTGGCGTAGATCGCCGCCGCCCGCGCGTCGCCCTCCCCTTTCACGCGCTGCGCGTCGCGGTAGGCCTCGGCCACGATGACCTCGCGGTCCTTGTCGGCCTCGGCGCGGATCTTCTCCGCCTCCGAGGCGCCCTGCGACCGCAGCTGGCTCGCCACCGCGCGGCGCTCGGCCTCCATCCTGCGGTACACCGCCTCGCTGACATCCGCCGGCAGCTCCACGCGCTTGAGCCGCACATCGACGATCTGCACGCCGAGCGACTTGGCGTCGACGACCACCTTGTCCCGCACCACCTCCATGATCTTGTCGCGCTCGGTCGACACCACTTCCTGCACGCTGCGCTTGCCGATCTCCTCGCGCAGCACGGAGTTGAAGATCTGCGTGAGGCGCGAGCGGGCCCGGGTCTCGTCGCCGGTGAGCGAGATGTAGTACTGCCTGACGTCGGCGATGCGCCATTTCACGAACGCGTCGACGAGCAGGTTCTTCTTCTCCGAGGTCACGAAGCGCTCGGTGTCCGGGTCGTCGATCGTGAGGATGCGCTTGTCGAAGTAGCGCACGTTCTGGATCAGCGGCCACTTGGTGCGCAGGCCCGGCTCGGCGATCACCTCCTTGATCTCGCCGAGCTGGAACACGATCGCGTACTCGCGCTGATCGACGGTGAAGAGCGCGAGGCTGGCGAGCACCGCCGCGACAAGCGCCGTGCCGACGATCGCGCCGACGCCCGACCTCATTGCCGCGACTCCCGGTCGCGCGCCCGCAGCGAGTCGCGCGAGCGGCCCGCGGCCTCCGGCAGCGCGACGTCGGACGACGGCGGTTTCGGCGCGCCGATCGCGTCCGCGACGCCCGCCGCCGACAGCTGCAGGATCTTGTCGAGCGGGAGGAAGAGGATGTTACCTCCGGATTTGGCGTCGATCATGACCTTGCTCGTGCTGGTCATGATCTGCTGCACGGTCTCCAGGTACATCCGCTCGCGGGTCACCGCCGGCGCCCGGTTGTACTCGGTGAGGATCTGCCGGAACCGCGACGCCTCGCCCTCGGCGTACGCGACGACGCGCTGGCGGTAGCCGTTCGCCTCCTCGGTCAGCCGGGAGGCGGTGCCGCGCGCCTTGGGCACGACGTCGTTGTAGTAGGCCTGGCCCTCGTTCTTGAAGCGCTCGAGGTCCTGGTTCGCCTTCACCGCGTCGTCGAACGCCGCCTGCACCTGCTCCGGCGGCTGGGCGTTCTGCATCGTCACCTTGCTGATCAGGACGCCGGTCTCGTAGCGGTCGAGGATGTTCTGCATCAGCTCCTCGGCCCGCGCCGCGATCTCCTGGCGCCCCTCGTAGAGCACGAAGTCCATGGTCGACTTGCCGACGATCTCGCGGAACGCGGTCTCGGCGACCTGCATCACGGTCTCGTCGGGCCGGCGCACGTTGAAGAGGTAGTCCTCGGGATCCTTGAGCACGTACTGGACCGCGAACTGGATGTCGACGATGTTCTCGTCGTTGGTGAGCATCAGCGCTTCGCGCAGGACCTTCGACTTCACGTTGTTGCGGTAGCCGACCTCGATCGTCCGGACCTGGGAGATGTTGACGACCTCGTGCGACTGGATCGGATAGGGCAGCCGCCAGCGCAGCCCGGGCTCGGTGGTCTGCGAGTACTCGCCGAAAGTCAGCACCACGCCGCGCGAGCTCGCGTCGACGATGTAGAAACCGCTCGCGAGCCACACGACCAGCACCAGCACGACCAGCAGCCCGACCCCGCCGCCGAGCTGGCGGAAGCTCGGCGGCTCGCCGCCGCCGGCGGCGCCGCCGCCGCGCCGGCCGAAGATCGTGGCGAGCCGCTGGTTGAAGTTGCGCCACAGCTCGTCGAGGTCGGGCGGCCCCTGGTTCCCGCCGCCACCGCCGCCGCGGCGACCCCATTGCGGGTCGTTAAGTGACATGCGCGTCCTTTGTGTGCTCGGCTTCGGCCGTGAGTCGTCGGGATTCGGCTTTCGAGGTTGCCGCCTCGGCGAGCGCCTGGCGTAGCGCGTCCAGACCCGCGCCCGTCCGGGCGCTCAATCGGACTCGGGCGATGCTACCACAGTCGTCCCGATCGATTCCCGGCGCGGCGCCGTTCAGGTCGATCTTGTTCCAGACGAGGAGCTGCGGAATCGACTCGGCGCCGATCTCCTGCAGCACCCGGTTCACCTCCTCGATCTGGCGGTCGCGCACCGGGCTCGAGGCGTCGACCACGTGCAGCAGCAGGTCGGCGTGCACCGTCTCCTCGAGGGTGGCGCGGAACGCGGCGACCAGGGTATGCGGCAGGCCGTGGATGAAGCCCACCGTGTCGGCGACCGTGATCGCCCCGGGCGCCGGCAGGTACAGCCGCCGCGTCGTGGTGTCGAGCGTCGCGAACAGCCGATCGGCGGCGTACGCGCCGGCGTGCGTCAGCGCGTTGAAGAGGGTCGACTTGCCGGCGTTCGTGTAGCCGACGAGCGAAAGCGCGAGCACCTCGCCGCGCGCGCGGGCGCGGCGCTGGACGGTCCGCTGGCGCTCGAGCCGCTCGAGCCGCCCGCGGAGGACCTTCACGCGCCGGGCGATCAGCCGGCGGTCGGTCTCCAGCTGCGTCTCGCCGGGGCCGCGCAACCCGATGCCGCCCTTCTGCCGCTCGAGGTGGGTCCACCCGCGCACGAGCCGCGTCGCCAGATGCTGCAGCTGAGCGAGCTCCACCTGCACCTTGCCCTCGTGCGAGCTCGCCCGCTGCGCGAAGATGTCGAGGATCAGGCTGGTTCGATCCACGACGCGGCAGCCGACCGCGCGCTCGAGATTGCGCTGCTGCGCCGGCGAGAGCTCGTGGTTGAAGATCACGACCGTGGCGCCGGTCGCGGCGCGGATGCGCGCGAGCTCCTCGACCTTGCCCGATCCGGCGAACAGCGCCGGGTCGGGCCGGCTGCGCCGCCCCTCGACCACCGCGAGGACGCGCGCGCCGGCGCTCGCGGCGAGCGCCTCGAGCTCGGCGCGGCTCGCCGCGCGATCCGCGTCGCCGAAGTCGAGCGCGACGAGGACCGCGCCCTCGGGCGCGGCGCCGTTCGCGCGCGCGGCGCGCGTGGGGAACGCGCCGGCCGCCACTACTTCCGGAACATCAGGAGTCGCCGCCGTGGTCCAGGCTGAGGTTGACCGGCCGCGACGGCACCACGGTGGAGATGGCGTGCTTGTACACCATCTGGGTCACGGTGTTCTTGAGCAACACGACGTACTGGTCGAACGACTCGATCTGGCCCTGGAGCTTGATGCCGTTCACGAGGTAGATCGAGACCGGGATGTGCTCCTTGCGCAGCGTGTTGAGAAAGGGGTCTTGTAATAGTTGGCCCTTGTTGCTCATGGTCGCTCCGGTGTTTGGTTCTTGTGACAGGCTACTTTAGCGCGTTTCAGGGGCGGGTGCCATCAGGGAGGCGAGCTCTCCCTTCAAACAATAAGGACTATTGCCGCGCGTAAGGGTTCCGCCCGGTGCGAAATTCGATCCGCAGCGGCGTGCCGACCAGGCCGAAGGCGTTGCGGAACACGCCCTCGAGGTAGCGCCGGTAGCTCCCGGGCACGGCGTCGAGCGCGGTGCCGTGCACGACGATGACCGGGGGATTGCGCCCGCCCTGGTGCGCGTAGCGCAGCTTGGGACGCACGCGCCCGGAGCGCGGCGGCGCCTGGCGCGCGACCGCTTCGATCAGCGTCCGCGTGAGCCGCGGCGTCGGCAGCTTCGCGAGCGCGGCGCGGTAGGCCTCGTCCACCGCCGCCAGCAGCGGCCGCAGGCCGTCGCCGCGCAGCGCCGAGATGAAACGCACGCGGGCGAACGCCAGGAAGCCGAGCTTGCGCTCGAGCGTGCGCTTCGCGACCTCCCGCGCGCGCTCGTCGAGGCCGTCCCACTTGTTGGCGGCGACGACGAGCGCGCGGCCGCGCTCGAGCACGTATCCCGCGATGTGGGCATCCTGGTCGGCGACCCCCTCGGCGGCGTCGACCACCAGGATCGCGACGTTCGCGCGGTCGATGGCCTGCATGGTCTTCACCACCGAGAACTTCTCGACCGCTTCGAACACCCGACCGCGCTTGCGGACCCCGGCCGTGTCCACGAGGAGGTAGCGCTGTCCGGCGTGCTCGAACGACACTTCGATCGCGTCGCGGGTCGTCCCCGGCTCGCCGGACACGATCATCCGGTCCTCGCCGAGCAGGCGATTGACGAGCGTGGACTTGCCGACGTTCGGCCGGCCCACGACCGCGATCCGCGGCCCTGCCGCGTCATCGGCGGCCGCCGCCGCGGGCGTTGCAGGCAGCTCGGAGAGGATGGCGTCGACGAGCGCCCGGACCCCTTCGTCGTGCGCCGCCGAGATCGCGTGCGGTGCGCCGAGCCCCAGCTCGTGGAACTCCGCGGTCGCGATCGCGGCATCCATGCCCTCGGTCTTGTTCACCACGACCCGCACCCGCGCGCGCGCCTTCCGCAGCTCGGCGGCGATGCGCCGATCCTGCGGCGCGACCCCTGCACGACCATCCACCAGGAACACGATCGCGTCGGCCTCCGCCACCGCCGCCAGGGTCTGCCTGGCCATCTCTCCGAGCAGGCCGTCTTTGGCGACAGGCTCGAGCCCGCCCGTGTCGACCACGAAGTACGGCCGCGCCCCGACCTTGCCGTCGCCGTAGTGGCGATCGCGCGTGAGGCCGGGAGAATCGGCCACCAGCGCATCGCGCGACCGCGTCAGGCGGTTGAACAGGGTCGACTTGCCGACGTTCGGCCGGCCGACGATGGCGATGGTGGGCTTCAAGCGTCGAAGAGAGTAACCGCAGATGAACGCGGGTGAACGCGGTTCAGAACTTCAACCGGCAATGTCCCCGACCTGGCGGCGCGCCGCGAGACGCGAGCCCGCCACTCCCGGCGACGCGCTGCGTTCATCCGCGCTCATCTGCGGTCTCGCTACCGGATTGCGAGGGCGTAGAGATTCCCGTTCGCAGTCTGCACGAGGAAGCCCGATCCGCCGAGCGGGACCGGCGCCGCGCGCACCGGCGAGCCGTCGGTCGGGAACCGCCCGACGAACGCGCCGTTCTCGCGGCCCAGGAAGTGGACGTGCCCCTCGAAATCGCCGACCGCGATCTCGGCGCCGAGCGGGAGCGGCGCCGAGAGATTGCGGTTGGTGAGCTTGTCCTGTCGCCACAGGCTGCGGCCGCTCGTGCGATCGAGCGCGGAGACCGCCCCTCGCTCCTCGCTCACGTACACGAAGCGCGCGTCCACGCCCAGCCCGGCGCTCGAGGACATCTCGCGCCCCCAGATCTGGCTGCCGTTGCCGAGGTCGAAGCAGGCGACGCGACCCTGGAACGCCACCGCGCAGGCCTCGCGCTCGCCGACCCAGGGCAGCCCGACCACGTCGGTGACCCGTTCGAGCTCGGTCGTGCCCTTCGGCAGCGACACCGTGCCCTCCCAGCGCAGTCCGCCGTTGTTGAGCGCGACCGCGACGAGCTTTCCGCCCGAGAATCCCGCGAACACGAATCCGCCCCGCACGACCGCGCCGGCGGGGCTACGCACCGTGAGCGCAGGCGCGGCTCGCTGGTAGAGCCACCGCCGGCGGCCGTCGCGGACGTCGAACGCGAAGATCCGGTTGTCGGCGCTGCGCACGACGACGAGCTCGCCCGCCAGGACCGGGGACGCGAGCACCTCGCTCGAGACCCGCGCGCGCCACAGCGTTCGGCCCCCTTCGTCGAGCACGATCACCTCGCCTTCCGCGGACCCGACGACCACGAGCCGTTCGTCGGCGGCGACGCCTCCCGAGAGCCGCGTCGGCAGGCGGACCTGCCAGAGCTCCTTGCCGGTCGCCGCGTCGAGCGCCGTCACCGTCCCGTCGGCCGCGGCCGCGACCACCCGGTCGCCTGCGACCGCGGGCGTGAAAACCGCCTCAGCCCCGCGCCCGACGCTCGCCTGCCACAGCACGCGCACCGGGATCGGGCTCGAAATCGGCTGGAGCGGCGCCGGCGGCGGTGGCGCCGACGCGCAGCCGGCGAGCGCGAGCGCCGCCGCGACCGCCGCAGAGATGGCTACGCTCGCGGCGCGCATCGCCCCGCTCAGCCTCCGCCCAGCGCGTCGAGCTTCAGCTGAATCAGCTCGCGCGCGGCCGCGTCGTCGGGCCGGGCCTTCGCGAGCGCGGTGCCATAGGCCGCCCGCGCCTCGGCGCGTTTCCCCTGCGCCGCCAGCACATCCCCGCGCACGTCCTCGAACAGCGCCTCGAACGCCGGCTCGGGCTTGGCCCCGAGCACCTTGAGCGCGTCGTCGTAGGCCTTCTCGTCGATCAGCACGTTCGCCAACCGCAGCCGCGCGATCGCCTGGACGTCGCGGTCGCGGGCGTTGTCGACGACCCACTGCAGCTGTGCCCGCGCCGTCTTGAGATCGCCGGCGCTGAAATGCACCCGCGCCGAGACGAGCACCCCGAGCGCCGCGTAGACCGTGCGCGGATGGCTCTCGATCAGCGCTCCGGCCAGGTCGCGCACCTTCTTCCCGTCGTTCGCGCTCGCCGTCCGCTGCAGCTCGGCGTACAGTGCGCTCGCCTGCGCCGATTGCGACGCCTGGTAGCGGTTCCAGATCAGGTAGCTCGCGACGGCGGCGACCACGAGGGACGCCGCCAGAATGATCAGGTTGCCGTACTGCCGCCAGAACGCCTTCAGCTCGGCCAGCTGCTCCTGTTCCTCGAGGTCGTAGGTGCTCATTCGCTCTCGCCTGTGTAGAGGATCTCCGTCAGCACCGCGGGCAGCTCGTCGAGCGGCACGCGCCGCTGCTCCCGGGCTTCGCGCAGCGGCTTCACGCTCGCCTCGCGCGCGCTCGCTTCGTCGTCGCCCACGATCACCGCGACCGGCGCGCCGCTCGCGTCCGCGCGCTTCATCTGCGCCTTGAAGCCGCCGCCGCCGAAATGCTGGATCACGGCGAAGCCGTGGTCACGGAGCCGCTCGGCGACGGCGAACGCGTAGCGCTCCGCCGCCTCGCCCTGGTGGACGAGGTAGACGTCTTGGGGCTCGCCGGCGGCGACCGTCGTGCCCTCGCGCAGCAGCGCGATCAAGCGCTCGATCCCCATCGCGAACCCGGCCCCCGGCGCGGGCTTGCCGCCGATCTGCGCGAACAGGCCGTCGTAGCGTCCGCCGCCACACACGGTCCCCTGCGCCCCGAGCCGATCGGTGATCCACTCGAACACCGTCAGGTTGTAGTAATCCAGGCCGCGCACGAGGTGATGATCGATCGTGTAGGCGAGGCCCGCGTCTCTCAGCACCGACTGCACGCCGTCGAAGTGCTTGAGCGAGTCCTCCCCGAGATAGTCGAGGAGCTTCGGCGCGGCCGCGACGATCGCCGCCATCGCCGGATTCTTGCTGTCGAGCACGCGCAGCGGGTTCGTCGCGAGCCGGCGCCGCGAGTCGGCGTCGAGGTCCGCTGCGTGACGCCCGAGATGCGCGACGAGCGCCTGCCGATGGGCGAGCCGCTCGTCGAGGGAGCCGAGCGAGTTGATGTGGAGCCGCAGCCCGTCGAGTCCGAGGTCGCCCCACAGACGCGCGCACATCAGGATCAGCTCGGCATCGACGTCGGGCCCGGCGAGCCCCAGGGCCTCGACATCGACCTGATGGAACTGCCGGTAGCGGCCTTTCGCGGGCCGCTCGTGGCGGAACATGGGCCCCATGTACCAGAGCCGCTGGGGCCCGACGTGGAGCAGCGAATGCTCGATAGCCGCGCGGACGATGGAGGCGGTCGCCTCGGGGCGCAGCGTCAGCTGCTCGCCGTTCAGCTCGTCGACGAAGCTGTACATCTCCTTCTCGACGATGTCGGTCGCCTCGCCGATCGCGCGGCGGAAGAGCGCGGTGTGCTCGACGAGCGGCGTGCGGAGGTTGCGGTAGCCGTAGCTGCGCGCCCAGGAGCGGACGATGTCCTCGAAGCGCTCCCAGAGCGGCGCCTCGTCGGGCAGGATGTCGTGCATCCCCCGGACCGATTGGATGGTCTGGGTCATGGATTCGGTCGGCCGCTCTAGCTGACGGCCTTTGCCGTGCGTACGCCGCCCGCGCTCTCGCGCCGGCCCCTGCCGCCCGGGCCGTAGGTCACGCGGACGTACTCCTCGACGATCCGCTGGAAGTCCTCGGCGATGCGCTCGCCCTTCAGCGTGACGGTCTTCTCGCCGTCCACGTAGACCGGCGCGACCGGACGCTCCCCCGAGCCCGGGAGGCTGATGCCGACGTTCGCCTGCTTGGATTCGCCGGGGCCGTTGACGACGCAGCCCATGACGGCGACGTGCATGTCCTCGACCCCGGGATAGCGCTCCCGCCAGCCGGGCATCTGGCTCCGCAGGTAGCTCTGGATCCGCGCCGCGAGCTCCTGGAAGAAGGTGCTCGTCGTGCGTCCGCATCCCGGGCAGGCGATCACGAGCGGCGCGAAGGAGCGCAGCCCCATGGTCTGGAGGAGCTCCTGCGCGACGACGACCTCGCGCGTGCGATCCCCGTCCGGGTCGGGCGTGAGCGACACGCGGATGGTGTCGCCGATCCCCTGCTGGAGGAGGCAGGCCATCGCCGCCGCCGATGCGACGATCCCCTTGGTCCCCATGCCCGCCTCGGTCAGTCCAAGATGGAGCGGGTAGTCGCACCGGCGGGCGAGCTCGCGATAGACCGCGATCAGGTCCTGGACGCCGCTCACCTTGCACGACAGGATGATGCGGTCGCCCGGCAGCCCGAGCGTTTCGGCCCGCGCCGCGCTTTCGAGCGCCGAGGCGACCAGCGCCTCGCGCAGCACCGCGTCGGCGTCGCGCGGCTCCGGACGCCGGGCGTTCTCGTCCATGAGCCGCGCGAGCAGCTCCTGGTCGAGGCTGCCCCAGTTCACGCCGATCCGGACCGGCTTGCCGTAGCGACACGCGATCTCGATCATCGTCGCGAACTGCTCGTCGCGCTTCGCGCCCCGGCCGACGTTGCCGGGATTGATCCGGTACTTCGCCAGCGCCTGCGCGCAGGCCGGGAACTCGGCGAGCAGCTTGTGGCCGTTGAAGTGGAAGTCGCCGACGAGCGGCGCGTTGCAGCCGGCGGCGTCGAGCCGCGCGCGGATCGCCGGCACCGCGGCCGCCGCCTCGGCGGTGTTGACCGTGACCCGAACCACCTCCGAGCCCGCCTGCGCCAGCGCGAGCACCTGACGCGCGGTGGCCTCCGCATCGGCGGTGTCGGTGTTGGTCATCGACTGCACCATGATCGGCGCGTCGCCGCCGACCGGGACGTGGTCGATCCATACCTTGCGCGCCGCGCGCCGCGTCACCGGTGCATCCATCGGCTCACTTCAAAGTGAGGCGGGCCACGTCGACGCGCGTGAACGGCGCGAGATCGATGTCGGCGTCGTTGTATCGCAGCTTCACGCCGGTGGCATTGCCGATGACGAGGGAGAACGGCGCGACGCCCTCGACGCGCCGGCGGGTGCCCGCCGCGTTGAGCTGCGAGAACACCACCCGCCCCTCGGCGTCCCGGATCTCGACCCAGGACTCGTCGGCAAACACCAGCTCGATCCGCTTCGCCGTCACGGTCGTCTCCCGCAGCTCCGCGGCGGGGTTCGGCTCCAGCATCACCACCGGGAGCGGCGGGCGCGTTTCGGGTGCCGGCGCGGCGGGCGCCGGCGCCCGCTGCGCCGGCTTGGGCGCGGGCGGATCGTCCGGCCGGAGCATCCATTCGAGGACCACGCTGCCGACGGCGAGGATGATCACCACCGACAGCAGCACGTAGATGAACGAGCCGCGGCGCGGCTCGCGCGGGAACGGCACGTCCATCGCCTGCGGCCGCATCGCAACGGTCGGTGCGCCTTCCTGCAGCTGCCGTTGCACCGTTGCGATGAGCGGCTGCGGATCGAGCCCGACGAGCTTCGCGTAGCCGCGGATCATCCCCCGCACGATGGTCGCGCCGGGCAGGAGGTCGAAGCGGTCGGCCTCCAGCGCCTCGATCTTGCGCGGCGAGAACTTCAGGCGCAGCGCGACCTCGGTCACGGTCATGCCGCGGGCCTGGCGCGCGGCGGCGAGCGCGCGGCCCGGGGTCGGCGGCGCGGGCGCCGTCTCCGGCGGACGCTCGTCCATGGGGCGCTCAGTCATACTCGCCGCGCAGCAGCGCGCGGAATTCGTTCGAGTTCGGGTGGCGGCGCCGCAGCTGCGCGGCGAGGCTCGTCTCGGCGAACCGATCGCCGAGCTTGCGCTCGATCCGCAGGGCGAGCCACAGCGACTCGGCGGTCGGCTCGGGCACGAGCTTGTTGTAGCGCGCCACCAGCTCCTTCGCCTGCTGCAGCCGGCCTTGGCGATACAGGAGCTCCCCGTACGGTAGCAGCGCCTGCGGATGATTGGGATCCAGCCGCAGCGCCCGGTCGAAGAATTTCGTCGCCTCCGCGGGATCGCGCTTCTGCAGGCAGCGCCCCGCGGCGGCATACGACTTCGCCGGGGTCGGATAGAGGGGATTGCGTACGGCGTTCATGAACCAGGCGATCGATTGGTCCTCCCGCCCGCTTTGACACAGGAACCAGCCGTAGTTGTGGTTGAGGTCCGGGTCCTGCGGCGCGAGCTTGAGCCCCTGCCGGAAGCTCGCGTCCGCGGCGCCGTTGTCGCGCAGATCCATGTTCACGAGCCCCTGGACGTTGTACGCCGGGGCGTAGGCCGGGTCGGCCGCAAGCGCGATCCGGACCTCCTCGAGGGCCACCCCCAGATTGCCGAGCTCGTAGTACGCCGCGGCGAGCTCGGTGTGCGCCTTGGCGCGCGTGCGGCTGTCCTTGACCTCGCCGATCACCGGGCCGTAGTTGGGATCGGTCGGCTGGATGTGCTCGGTCTTGGTCTCCTGCGTCGCGCAGGCCGCGACCAGGCCGGCGGCGAGCGCCGCGAGCAGCCCTCGAACGCGGGCCGGCGTCATGCCGCCCTCGGCGCGCGCGCCGCCCGCCGCGTCCGGTCCTGGACCCGGCCCGCGAGCTGGCCGCAAGCGGCGTCGATGTCCTCGCCGCGCGTCCGGCGCGTGGTGCAGATCAGCCCGGCCGCGAGCAGGCGCTCGGCGAACCGGCGGATGACCTCGGGCGGCGAGCGCCGGAAGCCGGAGTCCGGAAACGGGTTGAACGGGATCAGGTTGAATTTGCTCGGTACCGAGCGCCCGATCTCGACCAGCTCGCGCGCGTGCGCGGGGCTGTCGTTCACGCCGTCGAGCATCACGTACTCGAAGGTGATGAAGTCGCGCGGCGAGCGCTGGAGATAGCGCCGGCACGCCGCCAGCAGCTCCGCGAGCGGGTATTGCTCGTTCACCGGGACGAGGCGGCTCCGCAGCGCGTCGTTCGGCGCGTGCAGGCTGACGGCGAGCGCGACCGGGCATTCGTCGCGCAGGCGGTCGATCAGCGGCACGATCCCGACGGTCGAAAGGGTGACGCGCCGGCGCGAGAGGTTGTACGCGTGGTCGTCCAGCATCAGCCGCAGCGCCGGCACGACGTTGTCGAAGTTGAGCAGCGGCTCGCCCATCCCCATCAGCACGACGTTGCTGATCGCGCGCTCCGCGCCGCGCCCGGCGCCGAGCGAGCGCGCCGCGCGCGGCGCGGGTGTCGACTGTTCCGGGACGGCGCGCGCCCGCAGGGCGCGCGCCACCCACCAGAGCTGGCCGACGATCTCGGCGGTGGTCAGGTTGCGGTTGAACCCCTGCCGCCCGGTCGAGCAGAACCGGCAGGCCATGGTGCATCCGGCCTGGGTCGACACGCAGAGCGTCCCGCGGTTCGCCTCGGGGATGAACACGGTCTCGACGGCGTTCCCGGCGCCCACGTCGAGCAGCCACTTCTGGGTCCCGTCCGCGGCCTGGCTCTCGCGCACGAGCTGCGGCGGGACGACCTCGGCCGAGGTGGCGAGCATCTCGCGCAGCCCTTTCGCGAGATCGGTCATGCGGTCGAAGTCGGACTCGCCGAGGCGGTGCACCCAGCGCAGCACCTGCTTCGCGCGGAACGGCTTCTCCCCGAGCCCCGCGAAGAAGCCGGCGAGCGCGCCCGGATCGAGACCGAGAAGATTCGTCCGCATGCGAGGGATCGTCAGCGCGGGTAGATCTCGCTGGTCGGGAAGAAGAAGTCGATCTCGGTGCGGGCCGTGTCCGGCCCGTCGGACCCGTGCACGGCGTTGGCGTCGATCGAGGCGGCGAAATCGGCCCGGATCGTGCCCTTCGCCGCCTGCTTGGGGTCGGTGGCGCCCATCAGTTCGCGGTTCCGCGCGATCGCGTTTTCCCCTTCCAGCACCTGGACCATCACCGGGCCGGAAGTCATGAACTTCACCAGGTCGCGAAAGAACGGCCGCTCGCGGTGCACCGCGTAGAACCCCTCCGCCTGCCGCTGCGAGAGCCACATCATGCGGGCTGCGATCACTTTCAGGCCGGCCGCCTCCAGGCGCGCATAGATCTGGCCGATCGCGTTCTTCGCCACCGCATCCGGCTTGATGATGGACAGCGTCCGTTCGACCGCCATTGTCGCTCCCCGCGCTTCGCCGTTCCAAGGAAAATAACTTGTTATTTTAACATCGCTTTCCGCGCCGTCGACGGCTCGACGGCGAGGCGCTGCCAGGAAAGCGCGACGCCGCGCTCGCGCGGGCCGGCCTGGAGCGCCGCGGCGACCCCGATCCCCGGCACGAACGCGAGGGCCCCGCCGCAATAGACGAGCGGAAGCCGCTCGCGTTCCCACGGCGGCACGCCCGCTTCCTGCAGCAGGTGCTTGAGCGTCCGCCGCGGGCGTTGCGCGTCCGGCTGGAACCGTTCGCCCCCGCTGCGGAGGCGCACCTCGACCGGCCCCCGGGCCAGCGCGGCGGCCGAGATCCCGCCGCGCGCCGACTGCTCGAACCGGAGCACCCCGCCCAGTTCGGGGAGCGGCCACGTCCGCCGGCCGTCCCAGCAAGCATGCCAGTCGCGGCGCGGCTTCCCGCGCCGAGCGACGACCCACATCGTGCCTCGGTAGCGCCGCACCTCGAGGTCCTCCAGCGCCACGCGCACCACGCCGTCCCCGCGGGCGGTGAGAAGCTGCCGCAGCAGCTCGTCGAGCCGCGCGCTGTCGAGCGCCCGCGCTCCAGCGGCCGACAGCAGCCAGCGCAGGACGTTCTTTGCCCGGGGCCTGGACAGCCGCGCGAGCGCTGCGACGCGCACTCGGCCGTCCGCCATCGCCGCGCGCGCATCGATCTCTGCGAGCGACTGCGCGAGCGTCTCCGCCTCCGCGATGTGCGCCGCGCTGCGCGCGAGGTTCGCGGCCGCCGCGGGATTGAGCTCGCGCAGCACCGGCATGACGCTGCGGCGCACCCGGTTGCGCGCGCGCCGCTCGTCGGCGTTGGAATCGTCCTCGACCCACTCGAGGCGCCGCGCGCGCGCGTACGCCTCGATCTCGGCGCGCGTCGCGCCGAGCAGCGGCCGCAGCAGCTTCGGCGCGCCCGGCGCCGCCTGGTCGCGCATCACCGGCATTGCGGCGAGCCCGGGCAGCCCCGCGCCCCGCAGGAGCTGCAGCAGCACCGTTTCCGCCTGGTCGTCCTGATGCTGCGCGAGGACGACGAACTCGGCGTTCGCGCGCGCGAACGCGGCGTGGCGCGCCGCCCGCGCCGCGCCCTCCAGGCCGAGCTTGCGGTGCGGCGCGAGGTCCACCACCGCGACCGCGCAGCGCAGCCCGTAGCGCCGCGCCGCCGCGCGCGCGAATCGCGCCCAGGCGCCGGCCTTCGGGCTGATCCGGTGGTTGACGTGCAGGCAGGAAAGCCGGAACGGATGGGTCGGCGCGAGCCTGGCGAGCAGGTCCAGCGCCGCGATCGAGTCGACGCCGCCCGAGAGCCCGAGCGTCACCCGGGCGCCGCGCGGCACATGCTCGAGAAGGCGGCTCCGAACCCGCGCGAGGAGGTCACTTTGCGGTCGCTTCCTTGAACTTGCCATAGTTCATGAGCCGCTCGAACCGCGCCTCGACGAGCTCGGCGGCGCTCTTGTCGGCGAGGCTGCGCAGCGCGTCCTGGAGCGCTTTCTTGAGGCTCTGCGCCGCGGCGGCGTGGTCGCGATGCGCCCCGCCGGGCGGCTCGTTCACGATCCGATCGACGAGCCCCAGCGTCTTCAGCCGGCTCGCGGTGATCCCGAGCGTCTCCGCCGCCTCGGGCGCCATCTCGGCGCTCTTCCAGAGGATCGACGCGCAGCCCTCGGGCGAGATCACCGAGTAGGTCGCATACTGCATCATCATGACGACGTCGCCGACCGCCACGGCGAGCGCGCCGCCGGAGCCGCCTTCGCCGATGATGGTGCTCACGATCGGCACCCGCAGCTCGGACATCACGTAGAGGTTGCGGCCGATCGCCTCGGCCTGGCCGCGTTCTTCGGCGCCGATGCCCGGATACGCTCCGGGGGTGTCGACGAAGGTCAGCACCGGCAGCGCGAACTTCTCGGCGAGGCGCATCAGCCGCATCGCCTTGCGGTAGCCCTCGGGCCGGGGCATGCCGAAGTTGCGGTAGATCTTCTCCTTGGTATCGCGGCCCTTCTGATGGCCGATCACCATCACCGCCTGGCCGTTGAAGCGCGCGAGCCCACCGACCATCGAGGGATCGTCCGAGAACGAGCGATCGCCGTGCAGCTCCTGGAAGTCGGTGAAGAGCGCCCCGACGTAGTCGAGCGTATACGGACGCTGCGGGTGGCGCGCGACCTGCGCGACCTGCCAGGGCGACAGCTTCGAGTAGATGTCCTTCGTCAGCGCCTGGCTCTTCTTCTGCAGGCGCGAGATCTCCTCGGAGATGTCGACCGCCGAGTCGTCCTGCACGAACCGCAGCTCGTCGATGCGCGCCTCGAGCTCGGCGATCGGCTGCTCGAAATCGAGAAAGCTCGCTTTCACCCCGCCCCCGTGGATTCCCGCCTGGAAGTCGCGGATTCTACTGAAGATTCGGCCTCAATACTCGACCGGCAGCGGGTCGAGGCTGCGCCACAGATACCAGGTCGCCACCGACCGCCACGGCGCCCAGCGCGCGCCGAGCGCGCGCAACCCCTCGGCGTCGACGCCCTCCCCGCCGCAATAGTGGAGCGCCGCCGCGCGCCGCAGGCCCAGGTCGTCCACCGGCAGCACGTTCGGCCGCAGCAGGTTGAAGATCAGGAACATCTCCGCGGTCCAGCGGCCGATGCCGCGCACCTCGACGAGCTCCGCGATCACGGCCTCGTCGTCCATTTGCGGCCAGCGATGCACGTGGATCGTCCCGTCGATGAAGCGGCGCGCGAGATCGCGAACATACTCGGCTTTCCGCGCCGAGAGCCCGCAGACCCGGAGCCGCCGCGTCCGCAGGGCGAGCATCGCGCCGGGGGTGAGCGCCGGGGCCGCGGCGACCAGCCGGTTCCACACGCTCTGCGCGGCCTTCACCGAGATCTGCTGACCGACGATCGAGCGCGCGAGCGTCTGGAACGGGTCGCCGCGGCTCCGCAATGCGATCCGGGGATAGGCACGGATGATCCCGCCCATCACCGGGTCGCGGCGCGCGAGCGAGCGTTTCGCGCGCTCCCAGTACTCCGGGACGTCAGGCACCCGGCCCCTCAGGACGCGGCGGCGAGCGGCAGGTTGAGGAGCAGGTTCTGCGGCTTCATCCGCACCACGTTGTCCTCGTCCATGCCGAGCGCCATGTAGACGGGCCGGGCCGCGACGTCGTGGCGCATGTCGGCCGGGTCGACGAACTCCAGCTTGAAGAGCGCGAGCAGCCGCGCGAGCCGCCCGGGCTCGACCTCCTCGCCCCGCCACAAGTCGTTCAACACCGCCGTCGACTGCGCGTCGAGGCCGACGTGCCACGCCCACCGCCGGTCCTCGATCTGCCGCAGCGGCGCGACGCGGACCTCGACGGCGAGAAAGTGCCGGACCCAGCGTTCGATCACCCGGCACAGCGCGGCGAGCGCGGCGCGGCCGTGGTTCAGGCCGATGACGAAGTCGTGGCGCTGGTCGCGCTCCCAGTAGGTCGCGCCGTTCTCGGCGTCGAGCACGTCGAGATTCACCGCCCGGGTCGGTAGCTGCGCTTCGACGATCAGCCGGCCGAGGCTGCCGTAGGCGCCGCCGGAGGCGTGCATCTCCACCGTCTCGAGGTCGGCCAGCATGATCTGCCCGTCCTCGACGCTCGCCTTCTGCTCGCGGTAGAAGAGCTCCGCCGCACGCGCCTCGAGCGGATCGTCGACGCCGTCGAGGACGTTGCGGAGAATGATCTGTACGAGCTGGTCGATGAACAGCGGCGGGGTGCGGATGTCGGCGTCGAACAGGCCTCGATAGCACGCCTCGAGCGACGCCGCACCGAGCAGGCGAGCGCGGAACGCGAGCCAGACCCGGTAGTTCGACTGCGCGTCGCGGTCCTCGATCGACCCGAGCTCGCTCTCTGCGACCGGCCGGCGCGGCTCGTCGAGCAGCGTCTCGTGCAGCGCGACCTCGTTCGGCCCCGACGCCTCGGCCGGGCGGATCTCCGGCCGCAGGAGATAGGCGCGCAGGAAGTCGTCGGTGACGGCGAGCCGGCCGGCCGCGTCCCGCTCGAGCAGATGGAAGCCGGAGCTGCGCCAGAAGTCCCGAGCCATTTGGCGAAGCGCGCGCGCCGCCCGCGGTGCGGCGTGCTCAGCGCGGCGCGAGCGCGAGATCGAACACGCGGCTGTGCGACGACACGTGCTGGAGCAGGAACTCCATCTGGTCGGCCAGGATCTTGCGGTTCGTCAGGATCAGGTACTCGGCCTTGTTCGGCACGTACGGCACGTAGACGAGCTGGAGCCCCGACTCCTCCGGCGTGCGGTTGCGCTTGATGCCGTTGCAGTGGCGGCACGCGGTGACGACGTTCATCCACGAGTCCCGCCCGCCGCGCGACATCGGCACGATGTGGTCGCGGGTGAGCCGCAGGAACGAGAACTCCCCGCTGCAGTAGGCGCAGACGTGGCGATCGCGCCGGAAGAGCTCGCGGTTGTTGAGCGGCGGGACCTGGTTGAAGCCCTTCAGCGCCATCGCCTTGCCCTTGATCGCGATGATCGAATGGCCGGTGATGCGCGAGCGCTCGCCGGTGGCGCGCGAGATGCCGCCGTGCGCGGTGAACGCGACGGTGCCGAGCGTCCAGGCGACGAGGTTCTTCGCGTAGTAGAAGCACGCCTGCTGCCACGGCACCCAGCGGTGCGGGACCCCGTGGGAGTCGAGAGTGAGGATCAGCGGTGCTTCCATCGGCGACTGAGGCGCGCGCGTACGTCGCCGATTGTGCCTGAAAGATCCGGCGGGTGGCTAGCGCCGGGCGGCGGAGGAGCCGCTGGCCCCGCGGTTCGGGCTCGCCCTCCGGGCGGGCCCGCTAATACAGGGCGCTGGAGAGCTTCCGGCGGTACTCGTCGACCAGCTCGGGCTGGTCGGAGGCGAGCCCGAACACGTCGACCATCGCCTTGCGGGCGCGCTCGCGCCGCTCGTCGCGGCCGCGGCGGACGACCTCGAGCAGCACCTCGAGCCCCGCCCGGTAGCCCCCGTCGGCGACGAGCCGCTCCGCATAGGCGAGGCGCGCGTCGAGATCGTCCGGCTGCGCTTGGACCCGGGCTCGCAAGCTCGCGGCGTCGGGCAGGCTCTGGCTGCGCTTCCAGAACTCGAGCGTCGCCGCGATGCGCGCCGCGCGCTCGTCGTGCAGCTCCGCCGGCACCGCCGCGAGCGCCGCGTCGGCGGCCGGGAAATCCTCGCGCGCGACGAGCAGTTCGGCGAGATCCACGCGCGCGGCGAAGTTCGCCGCGTCGAGCGCGATGGCCTCGCGGAGCTTCCCCGCCGCGGCATCGGGCGCGCCGCGCGCGATCTCGGTGTGGGCCGCCCGTCGCAACTGCTCGCTCGGCGAAGGCACCACCGCCTCGAGAAAGCGGCGCACCCCCGCTTCGGGCAACGCTCCGGTGAACTCGTTGACGAGCCGTCCGTCGGCAAACGCCTTGACGTTCGGGATTCCGCGCACGCCGTACCGCGCCGCGAGCTCCGGGTTCTCGTCGACGTTCACCTTGGCGAGGAGGAACTTGCCGTCGAATTCGGCGACCAGCTTCTCGAGGACCGGCGTCAGCGCGCGGCACGGGCCGCACCAGGGCGCCCAGAAGTCGACGAGGACCGGCGCCCGCCTCGAAGCTTCGAGGACGTCGTGCTCGAACGTCGCGGAACCGGAATCGAAAACGTATGTGCTCATCGCCGTCGTCGCGCAGCTTCTCGCCCTATGATGGGGGCGCGCGGCCGGCGTTCAATGGCGTCCGGGGTCCCCGCCCGCGCCGGGGGCGGGACGGCGTCGGCCGGCGGGCGTCACCGGAGGCTGCGCGACCGTGATGCTCGGTCCGGAACTGAAGGCACGCCTCGAGCTCGGCTTGGCGGCGCGCCGGAAGCAACTCGAGGCCGAGATCCGCGAGAAGCTCTCCGCCGCGCGCGAGGCGACCGATTCCGGCGCGATCGATCAGCTCATCGAGAGCGGCGCTGCGGCCGTCGCGGAGCTCGCCGTCGTGGGAGGCCGACCCCGGAGGTCGGCACCGCCGGCAACGCTACTGACCGATTCCCGTCAGCGCCCTGCCGAATGTCCGACAGCGCCTTGAAAGCGCTTTTCCGCTAGAGCCTTAGCGAGCGTGACGCGGTTCACGCTGGCCGCGCCCCGGCGCCAGAAATTCCGCAGCAGGAAAAGAAAAGAGGGGCACGCGGCCCCTCTTGAAAGTGCTTTCACCCCAAAGGAGGAGGAAAAGGGCGAAAGCTGCTCTAAGCACAGCAGATGCCGTGCCAGCTCGATCGCGGATGAGGTCAGAGCGTGAACTGCGTCACGCTCGGGCGCGCTCACAGCCCGAGATAGGCCTGGCGAACGCGGTCGTCGGCGAGGAGCTCGGCGCCGGACCCGCGTATGACGATCCGGCCGTTCTCCAGGACGTAGCCATGCTGCGAGATCTTGAGCGACACGGCGACGTTCTGTTCGACGAGCAGGATCGTGAGCCCCTGCTGGTGGAGCATGCGGATGGTATGGAAGACCTCCTGCACCACGGCGGGCGCGAGGCCGAGCGAGGGCTCGTCGAACATGATGAGCTCGGGCTGCCCCATCAGACAGCGCCCGATCGCGAGCATCTGCTGCTCGCCCCCCGAGAGCGTCCCGGCGAGCTGATGCCGGCGCTCGGCGAGCCGCGGGAAGAGCGCATACACCTCCGCGAGGGACCGCTTCGCCCGCGCCCGCGCGCGCGGCAGCATCGCCCCCATCTCGAGGTTCTCGAGCGCGGTCAGGCTGGGGAAGACCTGGCGCCCTTCGGCGACTTGGCCGATGCCCAGGTTGCAGATCGCGTGCGACTCGAGCCCGGTCACGTCGCGGCCCTTGAAGCGGATGCGCCCGGCGCGCGGCCGCTCGATGCCGGCGAGCGCGCGGATGAGCGAAGACTTGCCCGCGCCGTTCGCCCCGACGATGGCGACGATCTCGCCCGGCGCGACCTCGAGCGACACGCCGGCGAGCGCCTGGGCGTCCCCGTAGTAGAGATCGAGGCTCTCGACCGCGAGCAGCGGCGCCATCGCTAGACCTCGGTCTCCTCGCCGAGATAGCACTCGAGCACCGCCGGGTCGCGCACCACATCCTCCGGCGCGCCGCGCGCGATGATCTCGCCGTGGTGGAGCACGACGATGTGCTGCGCGAGCGCCATGACCGCGCGCATCACGTGCTCGATCAGCAGGATCGTGAGCCCGTCGCGCCGGTTGAGCTCGCGGAACACCTCGACCATCTGGTCGCACTCCGTGGGGCGCAGGCCCGCCATCACCTCGTCGAGCAGGAGCAGGCGCGGCCGCGTGGCGAGCGCGCGGGCCACCTCGAGCCGCTTGCGGTCGGGGAGCGTGAGCGCGGCCGCGGGGAGGCTCCGCCGCGCGCCGAGCCCGAGCTTCTCGAGGATCTCCAGCGCGCGGCGCCGCGCCTCGGGAACGCTGGCGGCCCGCGCGAGCGCGCCGACGATGACGTTGTCGAGCACGCTCAGCCCCGCGAACGGGCGCACGAGCTGGAACGTGCGCCCGATGCCCGCGGCGCAGACCTGGTCGGGGCGCAGCCCGTCGATGCGCTGCCCGCCGAAGCGGATCTCGCCCGCGTCCGGCGCCAGCGCCCCGGCGACGACGTTGAAGATCGTGGTCTTCCCCGCGCCGTTCGGCCCGATCAGCCCGACGATCGCGCCCTCGGCGACCGCGAACGACGCGCCGACCACGGCGCGCAGGCCGCGGAACGACCGCGAGACGCCCTGGACCTCGAGCAACGCCATGCCGGCTAGCCGCGCCCCGCGAGGCCGAGGCGGCGTGCGAGCGCCGGCCAGATCCCGTGCGGCAGGAACATGACGACGACGAGGAGCACCGCGCCGTAGAACACCTGCTTCACCCCCGGGATCTCGATCCCGAGCGCCGCCAGCGCCTCGGTGATCGCGTCGGCGAGGATGGTGAGCACGGCCGCGCCGAGGATCGGCCCGAACAGCGTGCCGACGCCGCCGATCACCGGGCCGAGGATGATCTCGATCGAGCGGCTGATGTGGAAGATCTGCTCGGGGAACAGGTTGTTGTAGTAGAAGGCGAAGAACACGCCGGCGAGCGCGGTGAGGGCGGAACTGAGCATGACGGCGAGCATCTTCCAGCGGAAGGTGTTGATGCCGAGCGCCTGCGCCGCCTGCTCGTCCTCGCGAATCGCCTGCCAGTAGTAGCCGGCGCGGCTGCGCAGCAGCCAGGCGCACAGCGCGAACGCGCCGGCGGCGAGCGCGAGCATGACGTAGTAGAACATCTGCGGCGGCCCGCGGAGGTTGAGGAGATCCATGTGCTCGCGCTGCTCGACCTTGATGAACAGGCCTCCCGGCCCGCCCAGCCAGCCGATGTGGTCGAAGCCGATGCGGGTGAACTCGGCGAACGCAATGGTGAGCAGCGCGAAGTACACGCCGGAGATGCCGAAACGGAAGGCGAGGAAACCGATGATCGCGCCGAGCGCGACGCAGAGCAGGATCGCGAGCCACACGCCCGCCCACGGCCCGATGCCGAAATGGAAGAACAGCCCCGCCGCGGCGTAGGCGGCGACGCCGACGTAGAGCGAGTGGCCGAGCGAGAGCTGTCCCGCGAAGCCCATCATCACGTTCCAGGCCTGGCCGGCGTAGGCGAAGAACAGGATCAGCGTCGCCACCGACAGCACGTAGCTCGACGCCACCGCCGGCAGCAGCGCCAGCGCCGCGGCGAGCACCGCGAGCAGGACCGCTGCGCGCCGGTTCACGGCTTCCTTCCGAGCAGGCCCTGCGGGCGCGCGAGGAGCACGAGGATGAGCAGCGCGAAGCTGAACATGCTCTTCGCCGAGGGCGCGATGAAGAGCCCCGCGAGCGCCTCGGAGACCCCGATCAGCACCCCGCCGAGCAGCGCGCCGCCCATCGAGCCCAGGCCGCCGACGATCACGATGACGAACGCGAGCAGGGTGTAGGCCGGCCCCAGCACCGGGCTCACGTCGACCAGGAGGATCATCATGCAGCCGGCGACGGCGACGCACGCCGACCCCAAGCCGAACGTGAGCGCGTAATAGCGCTTGACGTTCAGCCCGACCACCTTGGCGCCGAGGTAGTTGTCCGCGCAGGCGCGGATCGCCTTGCCGACCCGGGTGAACTTGAAGAACGCGAACAGCGCCGCGCTCGCCGCGACCGCGGCGGCGCTCGCGAAGACGCGCGCCTTGTCGAACAGGATCGGGCCGATCGCGTAGGACTCGAGCTGGTAGTCGACCTGGACGTTGCGCGCGTCGGGCCCGAAGACCATCAGCAGCGCGTTCACCATGACGATCGCGACCGCAACGAGCAGCATGAACTGCGAGTGCTCCGGGCGAGTGATGAACGGATTGATGAGGCCGGCCTGCAGGAGATAGCCGAAGACGAAGAACGCGGCCGCCACCGGCACGACCGCGACGAACGGGTCGACGCGCAGCGCCGCGAACAGCACCACGGTCGCGTACATCGCGATCGTCATCATCTCGCCGTGCGCGAAGTTGACGACCCGGACCACGCCGAAGATCACCGACAGGCCGAGCGCCATCAGCCCGTAGACGAGGCCGGTGAGCAGCCCCGCGATGACGACGTTGACGACCAGCTCGATCGGCATGACGACAACAGGGCCGGTCGGTGCCGGCCCGCGGACGCTAGCGAACCGCGCTCAGGTCTTGTAGTGCGGCCAGGGGAAGACCGGCTTCGCGGTCGCGGCCGCCGCCGGCAGCACGACCGTCGGGACGAGGTTCAGGTTCTGCACGCACGCCGAGCCGATCCCCTCCACCTGGCCCTTCTCGTTGAACTTGATCGGCGCGCCCAGCATCATCTTGCTCGTGATATTGGTCTGGCGGATGGCGTCGGCGAGCGTCTTCGGATCGGTCGAGCGGGCGCGCTTGAACGCGTCGGCCGCGATCAGGATCGCCTCGAAGGTGAACCCGACGTTCAGCCCGTGGAACACCAGCCGGTCCTTCGGGTTCTGCTTGAGGAACGCCTTCTCGACCACCTTGGTGAGCTCCGCCCGCGGGTTGTACCAGGGGACGTTCGAGATGCAGTACTCGGAGAGCTTGCCGAGCGTCTTGAAGAACTGCTCCTCGTACATGCCCGGCGACCCCGGGCTCACGATGCCCATCGGATTCCAGCGCTGCTTGACCATCTCGCGGCGCAGGAGGATCGCGTCGTTCAGGCGGCACACGAGCAGCACGAAGTCCGCGTTCGACGCCTTCGCCTTGGACACCTCGACGGTGAGGTCCTTCGCCGCCGGATCGTACTGGATCGTGTCCACGATCTTGAACGGCAGCTGGGTGAGCCGTCCCATGAAAGCGCTGATCCCCTTCGCCATCGCCATCCCGAAGGTGTCGTTCACGTGCATGAAGACGGCGGTGCGCGGCACGACCTGCGCGGCCTGGAACAGGTCGCCGATCAGCGCCAGGCCGTTGCGCACGATGTCCGGCGCGGTCTGGAAGTTGCGGAACACGAACTTGTAGCCCTGCTCGGTGATCTGCGGCGCCGCGGCGATGTTGACGACGAGCGGCACCCCGCGCTGCTCGGCGACCTGGGCGATGGCCGCGGTCTGGCCGGAGTCGAACGCGCCCACCAGCACGTGCGCGCCCTCCTGGATGAGGCGCTCGGCGCGCGTGCGCGACACGTCGACGTTCGACTCGTTGTCCGCGCCCATGATCTCGACGTGGACGCCGAGCATCTCCTTGATCACCCCGGGCGCGAGGTCCGCGCCCTTCTGGCACGACTGGCCGATGAAGCCCTGGACGCCGGAGCGCGGCAGGATCACGCCGACCTTGAGCGGTCCGGCCTGCGCGCGCACGAGCGCGGGGAAGCCGACGGCCGAGAGCGCGGCGGACGCGGCGGCCGCCTTCAGGACGCGGCGACGAGTAGTGCGTGCGTTCATGTCTGACCTCCTCGAGTGGATCCGCGGGATGGAGGACGGCTCGTTCTTGCTTCTCCCCGCGCGCGACGCGGACCGGCCCCCGGAGCTCCGCGCGGATTGTCCCACCGCGGGCGGGCCGGACGCAAACCGCGTTCCTATAATGTGGGCCGATGGACTGGCTGCACGGCATCGCGCTCGCCGCCGGGCTCGCGTGGGCGAGCGGCATCCGGCTGTACGCCGTGCTGTTCCTCGCGGGCGCGCTCGCCCACTTCGGGTACCTGACGCTCCCGCCCGGGCTCGCGGTGCTCCAGCACCCGCTCGTGCTGGGCGCGTCCGGGGTGATGGCGCTCGGCGAGCTCCTCGCCGACAAGATCCCGGCGTTCGACAGCGTGTGGGATGCCGTGCACACGTTCGTTCGGGTGCCGGCCGGGGCGTTCCTCGCCGCCGCCGCGCTCGGCGAGACCGACCCCGCGTGGATCGCGACGGCGGCGATCCTCGGCGGCGTGATCGCCGCGAGTGCGCACTTCACCAAGGCCGGCCTCCGGGCGGCGATCAACGCCTCGCCCGAGCCGTTCTCGAACTGGGCCGTGTCGGTAGGGGAGGACCTGCTCGTGCCGGCGGGGCTGCTCGCGGCGCTCAAAGCGCCACTGGTGTTCCTCGCCCTGCTGGTCGCGTTCCTGGTCGCCGCGGCGTGGTTGCTGCCGAAGCTCGTGCGCGCCGCCCGGCGGCTCGCCGCGCGGCTCGCCGGCGGCGCGATCTAGTGGTCTTCGAGGCGCGGGGTCCAGCTCTCGCCGAGGTCGCCGGTATCGGGATCGATCCAGCCCGAGACGCCGATCTCGGCCTCGGCTTCCTCGAGGGTCTCGTCGGGCTCATAATCGGCGGACTCGGCGTCGAAGCCCATGTCCTCGACCGCGTCGGCCAGCGTGCGGAACGGCCCGTGCTCCTCGCCGGTCGCCTCCGTGCGCCAGTAGAAGCCGTCCGGGCGCTCGATGATCGGGGTTTCGTCGTAATCAGCCGGCGGTTCGGGGATCGCGGGACCCATGGCTAGCTCCTTGAATCCGCGCCCGGCGTGCCCATCTAGGCTCGAGGGCGCGATCGACGACGACCACTCGCTACGATTCTGATCCCGGCCTGCGCCGCGCGCAACCGGAAAATCTCGCACCGCATCCCGCAATCCACTTTCATCCCGTCGCGACGGACCGACCCCCGCCATGGAACGACAAACGCAGATCAACCTCTGGTACTTCGTGATCGCGGCGCTCGCCGTGTTCTGGCTGCACAGCCTGTGGGTCGAGTCGCGCACGGTCGAGCCGATCACCTACAGCGAATTCCAGAGCTATCTCAAGGACGGGCGGATCGAGGAGGTGGTGATCCGGGAGAACACGGTCGAGGGCAAGTTCAAGCAGCCCCTCGCCGACGGCCGGACCCGGTTCGTCGCGATCCGGGTCGACGAGAGCCTGGCGAAGGACCTCCAGCAGTACGGCGTCAGGTTCACCGGCGTCATCGAGAGCACGTTCCTGCGCGACATCCTCGGCTTCGTCCTGCCGGCGGTCGTGTTCTTCGGCCTGTGGTGGTTCGTGATGCGCAAGTTCGCCGAGAAGCAGGGCCTCGGCGGCGGCTTCCTCTCGGTCGGCAAGAGCAAGGCCAAGATCTACATGGAGAAGGACGTCAAGGTGGGCTTCGGGGACGTCGCCGGCGTCGACGAGGCCAAGGACGAGCTGCGGGAGGTCGTCGAGTTCCTCCGCAGCCCGAAGGACTACGGCCGCCTCGGCGGGCGTCTGCCGAAGGGCATCCTGCTCGTCGGCCCGCCCGGCACCGGCAAGACGCTGCTCGCGCGCGCGGTCGCCGGCGAGGCCGGCGTCCCGTTCCTGTCGATCAACGGCTCCGAGTTCGTCGAGATGTTCGTCGGCGTCGGCGCGGCCCGGGTTCGCGACCTCTTCGAGCAGGCGCGCAAGCTCGCGCCGGCGATCATCTTCATCGACGAGATCGACGCGCTCGGCCGGGCGCGCGGCGCCTACCCGATGGGCGGCCACGACGAGAAGGAGCAGACGCTGAACCAGCTGCTCGCCGAGCTGGACGGCTTCGATCCGTCGACCGGGCTCGTGCTGCTCGCCGCCACCAACCGCCCGGAGGTGCTCGACCCCGCCCTGCTCCGCGCCGGCCGGTTCGACCGCCAGGTGCTGGTCGACCGTCCCGACAAGCGGGGCCGGACCGCGATCCTCGGCATCCACCTGAAGAAGGTCCGGCTCGCCGCCGACGTCGATCCGGAGAAGATCGCCGCGCTCACGCCCGGCTTCTCGGGGGCCGATCTCGAGAACCTCGTGAACGAGGCCGCGCTCCTCGCGACGCGCCGCGCCGCCGCCGCGGTGGCGCTGCGGGACTTCACCAACGGCATCGAGCGCATCGTCGCCGGCCTGGAGAAGAAGAACCGGGTCCTGAACGAGCAGGAGCGCCGCACCGTCGCCTACCACGAGATGGGGCACGCGCTGGTGGCGATGAGCCTGCCCGGCACCGATCCGGTGCACAAGATCTCGATCATCCCGCGCGGCATCGGCGCGCTCGGCTACACCATCCAGCGCCCGACCGAGGACCGCTTCCTGATGACGACCGGGGAGCTCGAGAACAAGATGGCGGTCCTGCTCGGCGGCCGCGCCGCCGAGCAGGTCGTGTTCGACGAGATCTCGACCGGCGCCGCCGACGATCTGCAGAAGGTCGCCAACATCGCGCGCAGCATGGTCACGCGGTTCGGCATGGCGGAGCGGCTCGGCCAGGTGGCCTACGAGGCGGAGGCGAGCCAGTTCCTCGCGACGCCCGGCGGCGGCCTGAAGAGCCGGGAGTTCAGCGAGGAGACCGCGCGCGAGATCGACAACGCGGTCAAGGAGCTCGTCGATCGCGCCTTCGCCAAGGCGGTGAAGATTCTGACCGACAAGCGCGCGTTGCTCGAGCGCGGCGCGCAGCTGCTGCTCCAGAAGGAGACGCTGACCGAGGAGGACCTCGCCGCGCTGCAGCCCGCGCCGGCGGCGGTGGCCGCCGCGTCGTAGCCCGGGTCCGCTCAGATCTGGATCGCGTCGATCCGGTTGTGGATCGCGCGCAGCACCGAGAGCGCCGCGAGCGTCGAGGTCTTCGGATTCTCCGCGAGCGGCCGTCCCCGGATCTCGACCCGCAGCTCGCCGAACGCGCCCTGCGCCTCGATGACGTGCACGTTGCCGGGCGCGGCCGGGTCGGCGTTGAGCGAGACCTCGGTCCGGTCGAACCCGAGCCCCGCGAGCGCGATGGTCGCCGCGACGTTGGCGTTCTGCGGATACAGGCGCGCCGCCTCGCCCGCGCTCCCGGTGTAGAACTCCGTCGGACCCTTCAGCGCCCCGAGGTCGCACAGCTTCTCCGCGGGCGTCCCCTTCCACGCCTCCGGGGGCTTGCGCGAGATGTAGCGGACCCGCTCGAGGCCGCCGTAGCGCGCCGCCGCAAGCGCATCGACGCCGGCGATCGCGCCCGCCGGGATCATCAGCTTGCCCATGTGCGTGCGGCTCGCGCGCTCGAGCCGCTGCAGCACGAGCGTGTCGGTGAGCGCGCCCACGGAGGTGACCAGGAAGTCCGCGCCGCTCGTGAGGCAGTCCTCGCCGAACTCCGCGACCGCGGCGTGGCCGGCGCACTCGACCGCGAGCTCGGGCATGTCGGTCAGCTTCTCGTACCGGTCGACGACCTGGACCTCGCCCGGCACCACCTCGTCGACCCGCGCGCGCACCTCGGTGACGTACTGGCGGCGCACGAGGATCGAGAGCCGGACGCGGTTCGCCTCGTTCTGCAGCGAGCGGGCCACGTGGCGTCCCACGGCGCCCATGCCGATCAGCAGGATGTGTCGCATTTCCGCTCCCCCGTTCGTCGGGCCGCGCAGCTCGGCGCTCAGTCGACCGCCGGGCCGCCGAGCGTTTCCCGATCGTAGCCCGCGACGCGCTTGTAACCGTCCGAGAGCGCGGCGAGCTCCGCGCGGCCGATCACGTCCTCGATCCTCCGGAACGGCTTGTCGCCGCTGCGGAGATGGACCTCGCGGAGGATCGCGTCCGGCGGGTTGGTGCGGTTCATCCGCACGACCCTCGCGGTCGCCTCGCGGCGCAGATCCTCGTACGCCCGCAGCGCCGCGACCGGGTCGACGTGGCGCGCGAGGCTCGCGGCGAGCGCCGCGGCGTCGAGGATCGCCTGGCCGGCGCCGTTGGAGCCGCGCGGATACATCGGATGCGCGGCGTCGCCGAGCAGCGTCACGCGTCCGAAGCTCCAGCGGGCGAGCGGCTCCTGATCGACCATCGGGAACTCGAGGATCATGTGGATCATGTCGGCGGCGGCGAAGAACGCGGGGACGTCGAGCCAGTCGAAACGCCAGTCCGCGTACGCCGCAATGAAGTCCGCGAGGCGTCCCGGCCGGTTCCAGTCGCGGCGGTGATAGCGCGGGTACTCGATCTCGGCGAGCCAGTTCACGAGCTGCCGGCCCGCGGCGTCGACGTTGTCGCGGATCGGATAGGCCACGAGCTTGCCGATCGTGAGCCACCCGGCGCGCGTCATCGTGGCGCCCGACAGGAACGGCGGCCAGCGCGTCACCCCGCGCCACATCGTGACCCCGGAGTAGATCGGATCGCCCTCGTCGGGATAGAGCTGCTTGCGGACGACCGAGTGGATCCCGTCGCAGCCGATCGCGACCGCGCCGCGCTGCGGCGCGAGCGCCGCGCCCGAGGCGGTGTCGCGGAAGAGCGCCGTTGCCCCGGCGTGGTCCTGCTCGACCCGCTCGCATTGCCAGCCCGTGAGGAAGCGATCCTCGCCCGCGCGGCCGCAGAACGCGTCGCGCAACACCTGGTGCAGATCGCCGCGATGGATCGAGAACTGCGGCCACGCGTAGCCCGCGTAGCGGCCGACCGGCTCGCTGTAGATGAGCTGGCCGAAGCGGTTGAAGAACGCCGATTCCTTTGTGGTCACCGCGACCGCGGCGAGCGCGTCCTCGAGCCCCAGCGCCGCGAGCTCGCGCGTGGCGTGCGGCAGGATGTTGATGCCGACGCCGATCGGCTTGATCTCGGGGGCCGCCTCGAAGATGCGGCAGGCGACGCCGGCGCGGTGCAGCGCGAGCCCGAGCGTGAGCCCGCCGATGCCGCCGCCGATGATGAGGACGTCCACGGCGCGCCGTGCCCGCAACCGCGGCGCGACGCGCCTCAGGCCGCCGCGCGCCGCGCCGCGGCGGGCAGCGGCAGATCGACCGGGGCGTTGCGCTCGGCCGAGAGATCGGCGGCCATGTAGACCTCCATCACCATCCGCGCGTGCTCCGGCGTCACCAGCACCGGACGATCGCCGGCCACCGCCTCCAGGAAATGGACCGTCTCGGCCGCCATCGGCCCGGCGTAGACGTGCTCGACCCGCTCGCCGGGCATCGTCGACATCGGCAGCACCATCCCCTTCGCGAGCGTGTTGAGCACGACGTCCTTGTGGCTGTCGTCGACGAGCAGCGCCCCCTCGGTGCCCAGGAACTCGATCCACGTGGTGGAGAAGTTCGGGTAGCCCGGAGGCAGGCTCCAGCCGCCGCCGACCACGAACGCGAGCCCGCTGTCCATCGTCACGGTGATCCACTGGCAGTCGGGGATCTTCGCCCCGGTCGCGGCCTGCATCGCGCCGAACGCGAGCTGCGAGTACACCCGCACCGGCCGCGCCGGCTCGAGGCACCACAGCACGAAGTCGAGATCGTGGGTCGACTCCATCGCCGCCGGCGAGACGTTGCCGCGGCCGGTGATCTTCTGGCCGAGGCCGCGGGTGATGTGGCGGCTCACCAGCGCGCTCACCGGCTTGCCGATCGTCCCGTCGTTCACGCATTTCTTCACGTACGCGAACTTCGGGTTGAAGCGCTGGGAATAGCCGATCGTGAACTTGAGGTGGCCGCGCCGCGCCGCGGCGATCAGCTCGTCGGCCTCGTCGAGCGCAGCCGCGATCGGCTTCTCGAGGAACACGTGCTTGCCGGCGGCGAGCGCGTCGCGGGCCATCGGATAGTGGGTCGACTCCGGCGTCGCGGAGATGATGAGCGCTTCGATCGCGCCGTTCCGGAGCAGCTCGCGGTGGTCCCCCGTCGCCGTCCGCGCGCCGGTCTTGGCGGCGACCTCGCGCAGCCGCTCCGGCCGGATCTCGGCGAGGTGCAGGCCCTTGACCAGCGGATGACTCGCGCAGGTCTCCGCGCGGATCCCGCCGCACCATCCGGTGCCGATGATCCCCACTTCGATCGGTCTCATCCCGCAGCCTCCAGTCGGGTTCACGTCGCCTCCGGATGAGAGCACAGGCGCTGGCGCGGCGCAAACGCCCGGCGGGCGGTTGCGGTCCGCTGTTGTGGACTGTATAGTCCACAATCGATGCGCCGCCCTCGCGAACTCGACGCCGCGCGCTGAAGTCATGGCCGGCAAGAAGCTGTTCATCAATGCCGAGCTCGGCCACGGCCTCACCGGCGCGGCGCGCGAGTTCTGCCGCGGCTGGCCGAACCAGACCGAGGTCACGGTCAAGGCGAAGCACTACGCGCAGGAGGACTGTCCGCACGAAATCGGCGCGGCGCTCGCCGATTTCATCGCCCGCGTCCGGGCCTGACGCGGCGTTCGACCTCGGGCGGGCCCGAGGGCTACTGCTTCGGGATCTCCTTGCTCGGGTCGACGAACGGCATCGGGACCACGGTCGCCGCCCGCGCGCCCGCGCCCGGCACGTCGACGCGCAGCGCCGCGCCGAGCGCGGCGTGCGCGATCGACACCATCGCGTAGCCGATGTTCCGGTCGAGGCGCGGCGACCAGATCGCCGAGGTCACCCGGCCGACCGTCTCGCCGGCGGCGTCGACCGGCCATTTCACCGCGTTGAACTCGATGCGCGGGCCGGCGATCTCGATCCCGACCAGCTTGCGGGCGACGCCCGCTGCCTTGATCCGCGCGAGCGCCTCGCGACCGATGTACGGCGTGCGCTTCGCGTCGTCCACCAGCCGCTCGAGCCCGACCTCGTAGACGTTGTTCTCGAGGTTGAAGTCCGCCCCCCAGTTGAGGATCCCGGCCTCGATCCGGCGGATGTCGGAGGGGCCGGTCGGGCGGATCTGGTGCGCTCGTCCCGCCGCCATGATGCGCTCCCAGAGATCGTCGCCGCGGCTGCCGTCGCGCAGGTAGATCTCGTAGCCGATCTCCGCCGTCCACCCGGTGCGCGTCACGACGAGCGGAATGCCGTCGAGCGACGCCTCGAAGAAGTGGTAGTAGCGCAGCGCGCGCACCCGCTCGCCGAACAGCGCGATCGCGACGTCCTTCGCCTTGGGCCCCTGCAGCTGCAGCGGCGAGACGTCCGGCTCCCGGATCTCGACCCGGAGCCCGGCGTTCAGGGCGACCCCCTTCGCCCACAGCAGGACATCGCTGTCGGCGAGCGCGAGCCAGAAGTGATTGTGGCCGAGCCGGAGCAGCACCGGGTCGTTGATGATGCCGCCGGACTCGTCGGTGATGACGACGTACTTCCCCTGCCCCACCGCGCAGTGCGCGAGCTCGCGCGGCGTCAGCAGGTTCGTGAAGGCGAAAGCGTCCGGCCCGGTGATCTCGACCTGCCGCTCCACCGCCACGTCCCAGAGCGTCACGTGGTTGACGAGATGCCAGTACTCCTCCTCCAGATCCCCGAACGCGATCGGGAACAGCATGTGGTTGTAGACGGTATAGCCGCGCGCTCCGTAGCGCTGGGTCGCATCGAAGAACGGGCTGCGACGCAGGCGCGCGCCGCGCTGGACGAGATTCATGTCGAACGGCATGCGCGTGCCACGCCGGGGGCCGTCCGCCCCGGTCAATCCTTGAGGAGGTGGTCGATCTGCGCGATGTAGTCGCGCGCCCTGAGCGGTTCGCCGATCGCTTCGCGGGTGGCTTCCTGCAGCTTCGCTCTGACGTTCTCGAGGCTCGCACCGATCCAGGAGCGCTTGAGGGTCTTGCCGTAGAGCGTGCGCTTCAGCGTGCCCAGCTCGTCGTGCAGCTCGCGCGCGAGCGGATCGTCGCTCTGGGTGTCGTCGATCCGCTTGGTCAGGGCCTTCACGAAATCGCCAACCGCGTCGAGGTCCAGGTCGGCGTAGCGGTCGACCTCGGGCGGCGGCGCGGGCGGAGGCGGCGGCGCCGGAGCGGCCGGCCGCGGTGCGGGCCGGGCCGGCGCGGCGGCGGCGGGCCGGGGCGGAGCACTGACCGGCGGACGCGTCGGCGGCGCTGCCGTCTGCCGCACTCGCGGGAATTCGACCGGCGGGGGCGCCGGCGGCGACGCCGTCTGGCGCACCCTCGGGAACTCGACCTGCGGCGGCGCCGGTCGCGGCGTCGGGCGGTGGTTCGCGGGCGGCGCGGCCGCCGGTGCGGTGGGGCGACCAGCGGACGGCGCTTCGCGCTCGTGGCTCAGGGGCGGTGCAGCCGGCGCACGCGGCGGTTGCGCTGCGCGCTCGGCGGGCGCCTTCCCGGCGAGCTTCGCGCTCTTCCTCGCGACCGCGTCCTCGACGTCGATGCCGAGCTCGTCCGCCAGACGGAGCGCGTGCAGGAAAATCTCCGCGATCGCCTCGGCCGCAGCCTCGCGCTCCTGGCGGCCGACCTGACGGGATTCCTCGTCGCTCAGCCACTTGAACAGATCGAGCAGCGCTCCGCCCTCCGCGGCCACGGCCATCGCCAGGCCTTTCGGGCTGTGCCGGGATTCCAGGCCGCGCTCGGCTACGAACGCGGCCAGCTCCCACTGCAATGCCTTGACGTCCATCCGTTACCCCATCCACGTACGGGTACGCCCGCCATGATGCTCCGCAAGGGGTGGCACCGCCAGCGGCGGGAGGACCGCCCCGTGACTTCGTTTCCCCCGGCCCTCAGATCTCGCGCCACCCCCGGAGCACCGGAAAGTAGAGGCCGAGCCGGTGCGCGCCGCCGACCGCCCGGGCATAGCGCGCGAGCTGCGCCGCGTACCGCTCCCGCTCCCGGTCGAGGAACGCGTCGGGGTCAGCGCCCTCGTGGCTGCTGGTCTTGTAGTCCACGACCCAGCGGGCGCCGGAGGCGTCCTCGAACCAGCGGTCGATGACGAGGCGCCGCACCGCGCCGTCGAGCACGGCGGTGATCCGGTGCTCGGTCGCCGCGCGCGGGTGCGGGCCGAGCAGCCAGCGGCCCCGCTCGTCCGCGATCGCGTTCCGGAGCGCCGCCAGCACCCGCTCGAGGGCGTCGTCGAGGTCCGCGTCGCGCACGCCGCGGACCGCGAGCGCGTTCCGGACAGCGCCCCGCAGCCGCTCGATGCGCCCCGGGTCCCAGCCGGCGAGCCGGTCCTCCGCGATCCGCTGCAGCCAGCGGTGCGCGACGCTGCCGGCGTGGCGGGCTGTTTCGCCGACCCAGGAGAACTCGATGTCGTCGTGGGCGCGCGCTTCGTCCGGGGGCGCGCGCCAGCGCGCGGCCGGTGGCGGTCCGGCCAGCCGCCAGGCCGAGGTGAGCCGGGCGAAGTCTCCCTCGGGACGCGCGCGCGCGCCGGCGGCGACTGCGGCGGATGTCGCCGCCGTCGCCGCCGCCTCGTGGAAGCGCTCGCCGACGATCGGCCAGAGCATGGCGAGCAGGGTGCCCGCCGTCGGCGCTTTCGGCGCGCCGCTGCGGTCGTCGAGCGCGACGTCGCCGAGCAGGTGCACGCGCTCGCGAGCCCGCGTCACCGCGACGTACAGCAGGCGCGCCGCCTCGTGCCGACCGCGCTCGGCGTCGAGCCGCCTGAGCCACGCGTAGATCGCGTCGCCCCCGGCGCCGGTTTCCTCGATCGGCGCCACGAGCAGCTCGGGCTCGCCGCCGCGCGCCTCCGACGGGCGCTCCGTCCAGAGGAAGAGCCGCTTGGGCTCGTCGCGCGCCCTGCCCCCGAGGCCCGGGACGATCACGTGGTCGAACTGCAGACCCTTCGCCTTGTGGATCGTCATGATCTGCACGTCGCGGTCGTCGGCGCGCGCGTCGGGCAGCGCCCAGAGCTCCGCGAGCCGCTGCTCGAACGCCGCGAGCTCCGGCAGCGCGCCCGCCTCCTCCGCCGCTTCGAGCGCGTCCAGGTAGGCGTCCGCGTCCTCCAGATCGGTCGCGTCGGCGACGCAGGCCGGCCCGCCGAGCGCGAGCCAGGTCGCCTCGACCCGGTCGCGCAGGCTGCCGCGGAAACGGTCCGCGAGCGCAACCGCCAAGACGTCGCGCACCCGGGCGACGCGCGCGGCGCCGTCCGACGTGAGGCCGGCGATGGTCGCGCCGTCGCTCAGCCTTTCCCAGACCGTCTCGGCGCGGCCCTCGACGAGCGCGGCGAGGTCGGCGAGCGTCAGCCCGCACCACGGCGCGCGCAGGACCGCCAGCCAAGCGACGCGATCCGCCAGGTGCGCCAGCGCACGCGTGAGCGCGAGCAGGTCCTGCACCACGGGCCGTTCGCCGAGCGCCTCGATCTCGATGGCGCGGAACCGCAGGCCCCGGGCCCGGAGCCGCGGCACGATCGCGCTCAGCTGCACGCGGTTGCGGACCAGGATCGCGACCGCAGCTAGAGGCTCGGTCTGCCGCACGTGCGCGACGAGGTCGGCGACCCGCGCCGCCTCGCCCTCCGCATCGCGGTCGAAGAACGGGTGCACCGCGACCGCCGCCGCCGGCGACGCGTCGCGCACCGCAACGGTCGGGGCATACGGCACCGCGCCGGAAGCGATGTCCTCCCGCGCCGGCAGCAGCCGCGCGAAGGCGGTGTTCACCCAGTCCACGATCGCCGCCTGCGAGCGGAAGTTGGCGCTCAGCCCGACGCGCTCGAGCCGGACGCCGCCGAGGCGTCGGCTCTCCCAGGCCCGGAGAAACTCGCCGACCTCGGCCTCGCGAAACCGGTAGATCGATTGCATCGGATCGCCCACCGCGAACAGCGTGCGTCCGTCCCCGGGCTCCCACCCGGCGGTGAGCTTGGCGATCAGCTCGTACTGCGAGATCGACGTGTCCTGGAACTCGTCGACCAGCAGGTGGCGGATGCGGTAGTCGAGCGCGAGCGCGAGATCGGTCGGCGCATCGTCGTCGCCGAGCGCGCGGACCGCGCCCTCGCCGAGGGCCGCGAAGTCGACCCGGTTGTGCACCCCGAACACCACGCTCAGCTCGGCGAGCGCGCGCTTGAGCAGGTTGGCGATGGCGGCGAGCGTCTCCCATTGCGCATCGCTGTACTGCGGCGGCGGGAGCCGGCGAAGGTCGGCGAGCGCTTCGCGGAAGGCCTCGCCGAGCGCCAGCGCGGCGAGCCGCGCCCGCCAGGCCTCGCCCGCATGGCCCGCGGGAACGCCTTCCCGCTGGCCCGGACGCACGCGCCAGGTCCCGCGTTGCGCGAGCAACACGTCCGCAGCCGCCGTCCACGAGTCGACGTCGTCGGCAAACGGCGCGCGTCCGAGGTTCGCGAATGCGTCGTCGGCCAGGGCGGCGATCGCGGCGCGCTGCTCGCGGGTCAGCAGGCTCCGCACCCGCCACAATGCGTCGGCGCGGACGCTGGCGAGCGCGGCCTCGAGCGACGCGCGATCGAGCCGCCGGCCGTGGCGGGTCCAGTGGTCGCGGCGCGCGAGCATGTCGGCGAGCAGCTCCTCGAGCCGCGCCACGTCGTTGTCGAGATGCACCAGCAGGCGCTCGACGCTGGCGGCGACGTCCCGCTCCGCGTCGACGAGCGCGATGGTCGCGCGCGCCGCCGCGCGATACAGGTGCTCCGCGCGCTCAACGATCTCGGGCGCCGCGCCGAACCGGGCGGCGAGCGGCATCTGGCGCGTGAGCGAGGCGCAGAGCGCGTCGATCGTCTGGATGCGGAGCCGGCTGGGATCCGCGGCGAGGCGCCAGTCGTGCGAGCGGTCGCGCGCGAGCGCCGCACGCGCGAGCTCGAGCGTGCGGCGCTCGTGCGCGCCGCCGCTCGCGCCCTCCGGCCGCGCGGCGGCGCGGAGCGCGGCGAGCACTCGCTGGCGCATCTCGCCCGCCGCCTTCCGCGTGAACGTGATCGCGACGATCTCCTCCGGCGCCGCCACGGTCGCGAGCAGCGCGAGGTAGCGCTGGATCAGGAGCTCCGTCTTCCCCGACCCTGCCGGCGCCTGGACGATGAACGAGCGCGTCGGGTCGAGCGCGGCGTCGCGCTCCGCATGATCCGGAACGGCGCTCGGCGCCATGCTCAGTCCTCGCGCGGTTGCCACTCGCCGCGATCGTGGATGCGGCAGAGGGGGTGGAGATCGCACTCGCGGCAGGTCTGCGGCCCGCGCTTCGGATCGACGGCGGCATGGCCGGACGCGAACTCGCCGGCGAGGCGTTCGAGCTCGCCGCGCCAGAAGGCGAGCTGCTCCGCCCAGCTCGGGCGGGGACCGGCTTCTCCGGGGGTCGCAACGCCCGGCAGCACGCCCGCGTCGCGCGCGAGGCCGACGAACTTCATGCCGTCGGCGGACACCTGTGCGAACGCCGCGGCGGCGGCGTCCGGCTCGGCGCCGATGACGTACAGCGGCAGCTGCGGCTCGTCGGGTCGCGGCTGGACGATGGAATTGAGCGAGGCTTGACCGGTCTTGTAATCGAGCACGATGCGCGCCCCGCCGTCGGTCTCGTCGATGCGATCGAGCCGCAGCTCCAGCGCGAGCGGCCCGATGCGGACGGTGCGCCGGTCCTCGACCCGCAGCACGGCGAAATCGTCCCGGGCGCGCTCGTGATCGAGCCACGCGCGGGCGAGGCGCACGAGCCGGGCCTTCTCGATGTCGGCGAAGCGCCCGGCGAGCGTGGCGGGACGCCGGCCCCGCTCTCCGGCGATCGCCTCGTCGGCGGCGCTGGCGAGCCGCGCCTGCAACTCCGCCTCGGTCAGCGCGACGAGCGCGCGCTTCGTCCTGATCTCGCCCCAGACGGCGGCGAGCAGCCGGTGCACGAGCGTCCCGCGCTCGCGCGCGTCCAGTCCGTGGTGCGGCGACTCGACCCCCGCAGCCTCCAGGCGGTGCCGGGCGAACGCCCGGAACGGACACGCCGCCTGGTTCTTGAGGAGCGCTGCCCCGCCCCGCGTCGGCTGATCCGCAGCGCAGGCCGGTGCGCGCGCGTCCGCGACGCGCTCGAGCAGCGCGGCGCGATGGATCGCGTCGCGCCAGGTCGGGTATTCGGGCACGGCCGGATCGCCCGCGGCGACGTGCGCGATCAGCGGACTCGCGGCGAGGTCGCGGTCGCCCTCCCGGCGCGGGTGCGACAGCACGACTTCCGCCGCGCCCGACAGCCACTCCGCGGTGAGCCGCTGCGCGGCTGCGAGCGCGGACGCCGGCGAGACGTTCGGCACTCCTGCGCGGCTCTGCGAGCGCAGCGGCAGGAACGGATTGGCGCGCGGCGGCATGGGCCAGACCTCGTCCGAGAGGCCCATCACCCACAGGTGGTCGAACGCCGCGCCCGCGGCTTCCAGGACACCGAGCACCTGGATCGGAACGGCGAGCGTCTCGGGCTGGAACAGCGTGTCCGCCGCCAAGCGCTGCAGCCGGCCGAGCGCTTCGACGAATCCCATCTTCGCCGCGACCCGATCGAGGCGCGCGAAGCGCGCCAACACCTCGTGCCACTTCTTCAGGGTCTGATACTCGGCCGAGTCGAGGCCGCGCTCGCCCGGGAAGCCGAGGAGCGCCAGCGCGTCGCTGAACGCCCGCGCCCAGTCGCCGGGGGATTGCCCGCCGAACAGCCGCGCCTTCCGGAACGCCGCGTACGCTTCCAGGCGCGCCGCGAGCAGCGGCGCCTCCGCCGCCAGCCCGAGCAGCCGGTCGAGCGTCACTCGCGGCTCCGCCCGCCGCCGCAGCCGCGCGTCGCACCGCGCGCGGCGCGCGCGCTCGGCTTCCGCGCGTGCGATAAAGGGGGAGCGGATCACGCGGCTCGCCCCCTCGAAGTCGATCGCCGGACCGCCGAGCGCGAGCGCGGCGAGCGCGTGCGCGACGAGCGGATAGCCCGCCAGCGGATCGCCGAGCGACACGTTGAACGGCAGCACGGCGGCGGTGCCGCCCGGATCCAGCGTCTGCGCGAGCGTGCGGCGCAAGGCGCTCTTGCGCGCCGCGAGCTCGGGGACGACGATCGCGATGCGCGCGTCGCCGTCCGCTTCCAGCCGCGCGCGCGCCCAGTACGCCGCGCGGCGGATCTCGTCGCGCGCGTCCGCAGCCGCGACCCGCAGGCTCCGCGATGCGCGGCGCGGCGTCCGGCAGCTCGCGAGCGCCACGCCGTGCGCGGCGAGCGCAGCGAGGAGCGCGCCCTGCTGCGGGGTGACGACATCGAAGCCGTAGGCGACGAGCAGCTCCGGCTTCCTGATCGACGGCTCCCCGAGCGCCGGCGCCACGACGCCAGGCAGCCGCGCCCGATCGGTGAGACGCGCCCGTGCGGTGCGCTCGGCGTAGGCTCGCGCCCAGCCGGCAAACGCCGCGGCGTCCTCGTCGAGGTCGGCGCCGTCGACCGCGTCGCGCAGCTCCCAGGCGTGCGCGAGCGCCCATGCCTCGCGCGCGAGCGCGGCGGTCTCGGCCACGGCGAGCAGCGCGCCACCGGTCGCGGAGCCGGCGACGATCTCCTCCCACAGGCTCTGCTCCTGCTCGGGGGCGAGGACGAGCGGCAGGTCGGCGGCGCGATCCGCGTGCAGCGCGTCGTCGTAGAGCCGCTCGACGAAGGCGGCGTATGGGAGGAGGTCCGGCGTGTCCCAGGCGGTGCGGCCCGCCGCGACCTGCCGGCGGTCGTATTCGGCGGCGAGGTGCTGCGCGAGCCGGCGATTGGGCGTGACGACCGTGAGCGCTGCCGCGCGCCCGGCGGCGAGGCGGGCGAAGAGCTCGTCCCTGGCGAGCTCGGGCAGCGCGGCCGACATCGCCGCGGATGATAGGTCAGCGGGTTCGAAGGCGTCGGCCGGGATCAACGTTTCGCGACCCGCACGGTTGGCGCGACGCGCTCCGCCTCGTGCTCGGCCCCGAACAGGACGCCGACGAGGAGCGCGATCGCGGCGGCGACCGCCACCGCGCGGTCGCCGAGCGAGGACTGCGGCGCCATCCGTGGTGCTCCCTGCTGATATCGATGCGGGCAGTATGCGCAGGACAGTGGCTCACTGCGCGAGCCTCTGAACCGGCAAAACCGACGGCGGCGTGGCCGCGCCGCTCAGGCCGCGTCGGCGGCCATCCCGCCGCCGAGAAAGAGCTGCCCGACCCTGGGATCGGCGAGGATCGTGCGCGCCGCGCCGGTCATCCGCGTCCGCCCGAGCTCGAGCACGACGCCGTAGTCGGAGACCTCGAGCGCGCGCTTCGCGTTCTGCTCGACCATCAGAATCGAAACGCCCTTGTCCCGCAGCTCGCCAAGGATGCCGAACGTCTCCTGCACGAGCCGCGGCGAGAGGCCGATCGAGGGCTCGTCGATCAGCATGAGCTTGGGGTCGAGGAGCAGGCTGCGCGCGATCTCGAGCTGCTTCTGCTGGCCGCCCGACAGCGTCGACGCCTGGGCGTCGGCCCGCTCGCGCAGCACGGGGAAACGGTCCATCACCGACTCGATGCGCGCCGCGACGTCGGCGCCGGCCGCCGCCGCGGTCGCCCCGAGCTCGATGTTGTGACGCACGCTCAGCTCCGGGAAGATGTTCCGCCCCTGCGGCACGTAGGACATGCCGAGCTCCAGGAGCCGCCGCGGGCCGAAGTTCGTGATCTCCCGCCCGTCGAACACGACGCGTCCGTCCTGCACCGGGAGCAGGCCGAACACCGCCTTGAACACGGTGGACTTGCCGGCGCCGTTCGGGCCGATGATCGTCGTGATCGCGCCGCGCGCGACGCGGAAGCTCGTCCGGTTCAGGACGGTCAGCTTGCCGTAGCCGGAGACGACGTCCTCGAGCGCGAGGACGGGCGCGGCGTCCGCGCTAGTGCCCAAGGTAGGCCTCGATCACGTCGCGGTTCGTGCGGATCTCCTCCGGCGCCCCCGCGGCGATGATCCGCCCCTCGACGAGCACCAGGATGCGGGTGCACAGGGACATCACGAACTCCATGTTGTGCTCGATGACGGCGAAAGTCGCCTTCTCGGTCGCGTTGATCGAGCGCAGGCGCTCGCGCAGCTCCACGAGCATCGTCGGGTTGACGCCGCCGGCCGGCTCGTCGAGCAGCACCAGGCGCGGGCCCGCCATGAAGGCCATCGCGACGTCGAGCAGCTTCTGCTGGCCGTAGCTCAGGCTCCCCGCCCGCTCGTCGGCGACCGCCGCGAGCCGGAAGAACTCGATCATCCGGCGCGCCGTGGCGCCGAGCCCGGCGTCGCGCCGGCCCACCAGCCGGGACCACATCGACCCCTGGTGCTCCTGTCCGGCGAGGATCAGGTTCTCCCGCACCGAGAGCTGCGGGAAGACCTGCAGCAGCTGGAACGTCCGGCCGACCCCGAGGCGGTTCAGGTCGCACGGCCGCATCCCGGTGATGGGTCGCCCGTCGAGGTGCACTTCGCCGGCCGAGGGCGCGAGCTGCCCGAGGATGCAGTTGAAGAGCGTCGACTTGCCCGAGCCGTTCGGCCCGATCAGGCCGAGGATCTCGCCCTCGTGCACGTCGAACGAGACGCCGTTCACGGCGGCGATGCCGCCGAAGCTCCGCGCGAGGTCGCGGACCTCGAGGACGGCGCTCATCGGGAGGAGGAGCCGCTCGCGCGGACGTCGGGCGCGGGCTTCGCCGCGGGCTTGCGCAGCCGCTCGGCGAGGCCGAGCAGCCCCGACGGGCAGACCGCCATCAGGACCATGACAAACACCGCGTACAGGATCAGGTAGAGCCCCTCGCTGAACCGCAGCCACTCGGGCAGCAGCACCGCCACGGCAGCGCCGAGGAACGGGCCGAAGAAGTAGCCGCCGCCGCCGACGATCACCATCAGCAGCAGGTTCAGCGACAGCCCGAGGGCGAACGCGGTCGGCTCGATGAACTGGACGAGCGGCGCATACAGCACGCCCGCGATCCCGCCGAGCGCCGAGCCGATCGCGAACGCCATCAGCGTGTAGCGCCGCGTGTCGACCCCGAGCGACGCGGCGCGGATCGGGTTCTCGCGCAGCGCCGTGAAGGCGCGTCCCCACGGCGAGCGGATCAGGCCCCAGGTCGCGACGGCCACGGCCACGAGCACGCCGAGGCAGAAGAAGTAGAAATCGACCGGCGCTTTGGTCGACCAGCCGAGCACGGTCGGTCGCGGGATGCCGGTGATGCCGTACACGCCCTTGGTGAGCCACTCCTCGTTCCGCAGGATCAGGAACACGAGCGTCGAAAACGAGAGCGTGACGAACGCGAGGTAGTGATGCTGCACGCGCAGCGCCGGGTAGCCGAGCAGCCAGCCGATGACGAAACAGAGCGCGATCGCGAGGACGAACGCCGACCACAGCGGCCAGCCCTGCGTGGTGAGCAGCGCGGCGGCGTAGGCCCCGATGCCGACGAACGAGGCCTGCGCGAGCGAGATCTGTCCGGCGTAGCCGAGGGTGAGGTTGAGGCCGATCGCGGCGATCGTCATGACCGCCCACAGGCTGAGGAGGTAGATGCCGTAGGGCTTGAGGCCGAACGGCGCGGCGACGGCCAACGCCACCGCCGCGATGGCGACGGCGACGCGCAGGTTGCGCCGGAGCGTCATACCGTGCGCTCCTCGACCCGCCCGAGCAGCCCCTGCGGCCGGAACAGGATCACGGCGATCAGCAGGAACAGCGGGATGGCGGCGCGGTACTGCGCCGACAGATAAGCGGCGACGAAGTTGTCGATGACGCCGAGCAGCAGGCCGCCGACGATCGCGCCGCGGACCTGGTTGAAGCCGCCGACGATCGCGGCGATGAACGCCACGAGGCCGAGCGTCTCGCCGTTCGTGAACTTGGCGAGGTAGATCGGGCTCACCAGGAACGACGCGAGCGCCACCAGCGCGGCGTTGATCAGGAACGTGTACAGGATCATCCGTTCCACCGCGATCCCGAGGGCGCGCGCGAGCACCGGGTTCTGCGCGGTCGCCTGCATGCGGCGGCCGGTGCGCGTTCCGGCGAGGAAGTACTGCAGCCCGGCAACCGCGACCACGGTCACCGCGATGATCACGAGGTTCTGCACCGAGACCGCCGCCCCGCCGACGGAAATGTTCGTCGTCGCCCACAGGGCGGGAAACGGCTGGGCGTCGGCGGCGTAGAACTCCTTCACCCCCTCCTTGAAGAAGATCGCGAGCGCGATGGTCGAGATGACGAGCGGCAGCACCCCGTGCCGGAGGACCGGATCGACGACCGCGCGCTTGAAGAGCAGGCCGAGGACGACGAGCGCCACCGCGAGGCCGGCGAGCATCGCGAGCGGGAACGACAGCCCGCCGAACTTCATCGCGGCGAGGACGAAGAACGCCGGCAGCATGACGAACTCGCCCTGCGCGAAGTTGATCGTCTGCGAGGTCTGCCAGAGCAGCACGAAGCCGATCGCGACGAGCGCGTAGATGCCGCCGGTCGCGAGGCCGGCGACCGCGAGCTGGAGGATGTCGGCCATGCGGCGCCCGAAGGGCTCCCAACGTGCAGAGGGCCGGCGCGCGAGCGCCGGCCCTCCGCCGAGACTGCGGGCGCTACTGGCGCAGCTTCGGCAGGATCTGGACGACCTTCTGCTTGCCGTCGACCACCTCGGCGAGGAAGCTGATGCGGTCGATGTCGCCCTTGTCGTCCCAGGTGGCCTCCATCAGGATGCCCGGCTCCTGCTCCGGCTTGATCGTCAGGCCGTGCATCGTCTTCGCGAGCAGCTTGCGGTCGAACTTCCCGATCTTCTCGGTCGCGTGCTTGACGGCGTAGACCCCGGTGTAGCCCTTGAGGCCGTTGTGGTCCGGCAGGTAGTTGTAGCGCTTGAAGAAGCGCTCGCGGAACGCGAGGACCGCGGCGACGGGGGCATCGACGGTGAGCCCGACGTGGCCGCGCACGCCGTTCGCCGCGTCGCCGGCGAGCTCGATCACCTTCTGGCCGAGCAGCGTCGTCTCGCCGATCAGCGGCGTCTTGACGCCTTGCTTGCGCGCCTCGCGCAGGAACCGGGCGCTCTCCTCCTCGTTCGTGTACACGAAGATCACGTCGGCGTTGGCGCCCTTCACCTTCACGACGTCGGCGGCGAAGTCGACCTGCCCCGACTCGGTCGACACGTCGGCGACGACCTTGATGTTGCGCGCGGCCATCTCCTTCATGAAGGTGTCGCGCCCGCCCTTGCCGAAGTCGTTGTTGACCCACAGCACCGCCACCGTCTTCGCCTTGAGGCCGTCGCGGATGTAGTTCGCGATCTTCGGCATGCTCATCTGCTGGCCGAACGAGGTGCGGAAGATGTACGGGTTGCCCATCTGGGTGATCTCGGCCGCCTCGGCGCCGGTGATCTGCGGCACCTCGGCCTGCTGGGCGAGGATCATGTTCACCTTGACCGAGCCCGAGAACACCGGCCCGAGGATCACGTAGGGATTGCCGTCGATCGCCTTCTGCACCTGGGCGCGCGAGACGCCCGGGTTGCTCTGCGTGTCGGACTGCGGCGCGCTGATCTTGCGCCCGAGGATGCCGCCCCTGGCGTTGATCTCGTCGATCGCGAGCATCGCGCCGTCGCGGAAGTTGGTGCCGGACACCGCGCCCGCGCCCGACAACTCGATCACGATCGGCATGTTGACCGTCTGCTGCGCGGCCGCGCCGACCGCGCCCGCTGCAAGGGCCGCGGCGAGGGCCATCCTGATCCAGGTTTTCATCTCCTCCTCCTTCGTGGGTGTCGCTGCGAGGGGCAACATTAGCAGAACTCCCGCCGGCCGCGGCCACGGGTCAGGCTTTCGGGGTCTTCGCGACGATGTCCGCCTCCACCATCGCCCGCAGCTCGGCGGTGACCTGCGGGGCGGCGCCGAACCAGCGCTGGAAGCCGAACCCCGCCTGCTGGAGCAGCATGCCGAGCCCGTCGACGGTCCGGTGGCCGCGCTTGCGGGCGGCGACGAGCAGGGCGGTCTCCAGCGGCACGTACACGATGTCGTAGACCACGGCGCTCGGCTTGAGCGGGCCGAGGTCGATCTCCAACGCGGGCTTTCCCACCATGCCGAGCGAAGTGCAGTTCACCAGCAGGTCGGCTTCGGGCAGCAGGCGCGGCAGCGCCTCGTACCCATGGGCGGCCTCCACCGGCGGTCCGTAGTGGGCGGCCAGCTCTTCGGCACGCTGCTGGGTGCGATTCGCGAGCGCGACCCGCAGGCCGCGCTGCAGCAGCGCGTACGCCGCGGAGCGGGCCGCGCCGCCCGCGCCCAGCACGACCGCCGTGCCGCCGCGGACGTCCCAGCCGGGCGCGCGGTCGTCGAGGTTGGCGACGAAGCCGTGCGTGTCCGAGTTCCCGCCGCGCAGCCGGCCGCTCTCGAGCCACATCGTGTTGACCGCGCCGACGGCCTCGGCCGCCGCGTCGCGCTCGTCCACCAGCCGGTACGCCGCCTCCTTGTGCGGGACGGTCACGTTGCCGCCGACGTAGCCGTGCTCGGCGAGACGGGTGACGAAGCCCGGGAACGCCTCGGGCGCCAGGTCCTTGAGCTCGTACGCGCCGGCGATCCCGAGCGTCTTCAGCCAGTAGCCGTGGATCATCGGCGAGCGCGAATGGGCGACCGGATGCCCCATCAGGCACGCGCGCGGGAACGGTGCGGTCATGCGCGCGCGCCTACAGCGGCGAGAACGATGTCGACTTCAGGATGCGATTCTCCTGATGCTGGTGCGCGCCCAGCTCGCGGCTCTTCTGCAGGTACGCCTGGAACGCCGGATCGGCCATCAGCGCATCGCGCTTGCGCTCGCGGTCGGCCTGGCTCGCGTACTTCCAGACGTGCACCACCTGGTTGAGCGGACCGACCTCGGTCGTCGCGTAGAGCACCGGCTCGCCGCAGTGCTTCACCTGGGTCGCATGGCCCAGCTCTTCGTAGAGCTTGAGCCAGGCGGCGAACTTGTTGTTGTGCAGGGTGTAGATGCGCAGATCGAAGATCATCGCTGCCTCCCTGGTCATCGTGCGGCCGGCCTTCCGGTCGCGCGCCGGGTGCGTCTACATCAGGAAGACGCCTTTCCCGGCCGACTGCTTGTCGAACTTCGCGTACGCCGCGCGCGCCTCGTCGAGCTTCCAGCGATCGGTGAAGAGGCCGTCGACCGCGATCCGGCGATCGGCCACGAAGCGCGCGCACTCGGCTTGGATCGTCGTCGAGAAGGTCCAGGAGGCGATCAGCGTGAGCTGGCGGCGGATCATGTCCGGGCTCACGTCGAGGGTCACCGTGTCGCCCTCGCCGACGAAGCAGCACGTCCCCCAGGTCCGGGTGCTGCGCACGGCTTGCTGGCGCGCGGCGGGCGCGCCCGAGGTGTCGAGCGTGAGCTCGGCGCCGAGCCCGTGCGTGAGGTCCTTGATCGCCTTGATCGGGTCGTCCGCGCCCGGGTTCACCGTCTCGGCCGCGCCGAACGCCCGCGCGCGCGCCAGGCGCTCGGCGCTGATGTCGAGCGCGATCACGCGCGCGCCCATCGCGGCCGCGAGCTGCGTCGCCGACAGCCCGACCGGCCCCTGGCCGAAGATGGCGACGGTCTCGCGGCCCGAGGTCCGCATGCGGCGGAGGGCGCCATAGGCGGTGCCGGTGCCGCAGGCGATCGCGGCGCCGGTCTCGAACGAGAGCTCGTCCGGGAGCGGCACGAGCGTGCTCGCCGGCACCTTCATCCAGGGCGCGTGCGCGCCGTGGCCGGTCACGCCGTACACGACGATGCCCTCGGCGCAGAGCTGCGACCAGCCGACGCGGCAGTGCTGGCAGACGCCGCATCCCTTGTAGTGATGGCACATGACCCGATCGCCCACCTTCGCCTGGCGCTCGCCCACGCCGGCACCGACCGCGGCCACCACGCCGCAGGGCTCGTGCCCGGCGATCACCGGGCCCGCCAGCGCGCCGAGCCCGAGCGCGGCGGTGCCGCCGGTCTTCGGCGCGCGATAGAACTTGAGATCGCTCCCGCACATGCCGGAGGCCTTGATCCCCAGCACCACCTCGCCCGGCCCCGGCGTCGGGTCGGGGAAGCTCATCAGCTCGAGCTCCCGGTCTCCGGTGAACACCACCGCTTTCATCGCGTCCTCCTCGTCAGCGAGCGTCGGATCTTACCGGCGCGCCGGCTCAGTACCGCGCCAGCGCGGCGGCGAGCTGTTCCTTGACGGCCGCCCGCAACGTCGCGGGCTCGAGCACCTCGACGTGCGGCCCGTGCCGGAGGATGTCCATCGCGAGCTCGCGATGGTCGGAGTACGGCACCTCGAGCAGGTAGCTGCCGTCGGGCTCGAACCGCCCCCGCTGCCGCGGATGCCACTCCTCGGCGGCCACCCAGCGCGCCCGCTCGGGGGTGAAGCGCAGCTTCGCCCAGGCGGTGTCGCGGCCGGAGAAGATGCCGTAGCCCGCCGCGAGCACCTCGTCGAGCTCGCGGTCCGGCACGCTCTTCGCCTTCTTGTCGAGGAGCTGCGCCGACTGGATCGCGTCGAGGGCGAAGCTGCGCACGTCCTCGCGCAGGTGGCACCACGCGTCGCAGTACCAGTTCTCCCGGTAGTGCACCAGCCGCTGCGGGCTGATGTCGCGCGCGGTGCGCGCGTTCGAGCTGCGGCTCAGGTACACGATGTGCAGGCGCTGGCGGTTCAGCACGGCGTTCGCGACCGGCTCGAACTGCGGCAGCGCGAGCCGGCGCGCGCCGAGATGGATGATCCGGATCCGGCGCTCGACCTCCTGCGCCGAGTGCTCGCCGCTGCCGAGGAGCGCGCGCAGGCGCGCGAGCAGCGGCTTGACGTGCGGCTCGAGCAGCCCGGGCTGGAGATCGGCGAGCAGATGCTGCATCGTGAGGAGCGCGCGGATCTCCGACGGGTTGAGCCAGAGCCCGGGGAGCTGGTAGCGCCCGGTGTCCGCGGCGCCGCCGGCGAGGCGGTAGCCGCGCCGCTCGCGGTCCCACTCGATCGGCGCGTTGAGCCGGTCGCGCAGGTATTCGAGATCGCGCTTGAACGTCGCGCGCGACACGCCGAGCGCGTCGAGGAACTCGCCGATCCGCACCGCGCCGCGCGCGGCGAGGAGCTGGTGGATCTTGTAGAAGCGTTCGGTGCGATCCATGCGCTGACCGATTCCCGACGAGATTGTCACACCCTGTCAACTCGGGCCAACTCTTTCTCGGTCTGGCGCCGAAACACCCCGCCGATCGAAAACCATTGTCACACGGCCGCGCCGGTGGCCGCGCGGCGTGGCATCGTCCGCGCCGGATTCGCTCGCGCGAAGCTCGCGCGGCCGGCGTCCCCCTCCCATCAGGGAGTCGGCAACGAAGCCCGCGCGGCGCATCCGGTGTTTTCCCCTGCGGCAAGCGTTCGGGCCGGGTCACCCCCGGCCCTTTTTTCTGCCCGCTCGGCGCGGGGCGACCACGAAATGCGTTGCGTGGTCGCGCTGGAACAGCGGCGCTCGTGTAAATCTCGGCGACGTTTGCCGGGGCAAACTGCCTCCGCTGCAAAAGATTGTCACAACTTCCTCCGCAACGACATGCCGGGTGGCAACCTGTCGACGGTACCCAGATGCTGAACGAGGAGAAGGCCATGTCGAAGATCACTGCCGCGGTCATGCTCGCTGCTGCGCTCACGGCGTCCCCGGCGATGGGCGCGCTCCTGAAGTTCTACAACCCCGGGCCGCCGGCGCCGGACGTGATGACCGCCGCCATCAGCGACTCGTGCAGTGGGGTGGACGTGTGCGACTTCACCCTGACCCTCGCCGGGACGCCGGGCGGGTTGCTGACCGCCACCGCGACGTCGAACGGCACGAGCGCACTGGTCATCGAGGATCTCTCCCCCAACCTCGGCGGGCTGGGAGTGTTGAACAGCCTGTCCAATCCGTCGACCGACAACATCCAGTCCGGCGACGTGCTCTCGCTCGTTTTCGAGACCGCGGTCCAAATCAGCGAGCTGATCCTGTTCAGCGACCACGAGATCCTCGATTTCACGATCTCGATCAACGGGACCAACTAACTCGTCGACGATGCGTCTTCGCCACGCCGCTGACGGGTACGAGCTTCCAGTTCGGCTACGTCAACCAGCAGTACTACGTGAGCGCGATCACGACCGCGTCCACGGTCGCCGAGCCGGCGAGCGGCCTCCTCGGCCTCACGGCCCTCGGGCTGCTCGGCGCGATCGCCCGCCGCCGCCGAACCGGAAGCTGAGATCGCCTGCCGGGTTACCCCGCTCCCGCGATCTCTAGGCCGCGAACTCCCGCAGCAGCTTGCCCGCGCGCGGCGCGGGGGCGATCGGGCCGCGCTCGTCGGCGACGCGCGCGCCGTTGACCCAGACCCCGTGCACGCCGATGCCCGGCGTGACGAGCCGCGGCGCGCCCGCCGGCAGGTCGAACACCCGCCGCTTCGGCCCGCGGTTCACCGTCGCCGGATCGAACAGCAGCAGGTCCGCGGCGCAGCCCGGCGCGAGGCGCCCGCGGTCGCGGATCCCGAACACCCGCGCGGGGTCGCTAGTCAGCTTCCGCACGCCCTCTTCGAGCGCGAGCGTCCCCCGCTCGCGAACCCAATGGCCGAGCAGATGCAGCCCGTATCCCGCGTCGTTGAAGAACGTGAGGTGCGCGCCGGCATCCGACAGCGACACCAGGCTGTGCGGGTGGCGGAGCATGCGGCCGACGGCGTCCTCGTCGGAGTTGAGCAGCAGCGCGGCGAACACGGTCGCGAGGTCCTCCCCGAGCGCGAGATCGAGCAGCGCGTCGAGCGGATCCCTTCCCTGCTCCCGGCCGATCGCGTCGAACGACCGGTTCTCGAGCGGGCGGTTCGCGGCGGACGCCGCTTCGACCAGATACACCTTGTCCCACTCGCCGTTGAACAGGCGGAACACCGCCGGGCCGGCGAGCTCGGCGCGGATCGCGTCGCGGAAGCCGCGGTCCGCGATCACGCGCTTGAAAGCCTCGCCCTTCCGGCCGAGCGCCGGCTTCCAGCTCGCCAGGCCCTCGAACGGATACGGCGCCTCCAGCGTGAAATCCATGGTCAGCGGACAGCAGGAGATCGCGCCGACGAGGCGCCGGCCGCGCGCGTTCGCCGCGCGGATCTCGTCCAGGTCGCGGAACACGCCGTCGGGATTGGCCCCGCTGTGGAGGAGCGCCGCGACCACCACCGGCCGGCCGTTCCGCGCCGCGAGCTCCTCGAGGAAGCCGACCTGCGTGTGGCCGCCCTTGGTGAGCATGAAAACGCCCGGGCCGCCGACCGCGCCCGTCAGCGCGAGGAGCTCCGCGTCGTCCGCGAGGCGCGAGGGCATGGGGATCCCGCCGTCGCCGTTGTGCGCCGGCGAGGTCGACGTCGCGAACCCGATCGCCCCGACCCGCATCGCCTCCGCGACGAGCCCGCGCATCGCCGCGATCTCGTGCGGCGCGGCGGCGCGCCGCGGCGCGTCCTCGCGCATCACGAACGTCCGGATCGACGAGTGCCCCGCGAACGCGGCGACGTTCAGGCCGAGGCCGCCGCGCTCGAGCATGGCGAGGTACTCGGGAAAGCTCTCGAACTCCCAGCGGATGCCGGCGCGCAGCGCCTCGAGCGACATGCCCTCGACGTTCGTGAGATTGCGCATCACGAGGTCGCGATCCTCGGGCCGGCACGGTGCGATCGTGAAGCCGCAGTTGCCGATGACCGCGGTGGTCACTCCGAGCGACGACGAGGCCGTCAGGTCCGGATCCCACGTGACCTGTGCGTCGTAGTGGGTATGGTTGTCGATGATCCCGGGAGCGAGCGCGAGGCCCCGCGCATCCAGGATCTCGCGGCCGCTGCCGACGTCCGCGCCGATCGCGGCGATGCGGCCGCCGGCGACCGCGACGGCGCCGTGGCGCGGCGGGTTGCCGAGCCCGTCGAGGAGCAGCGCGTTGCGGATGACGAGGTCGTGCACGCCGTCCTCAGACTAGCACGAGGGAGATCTCCGGGAACGCGATCAGGACGCACAGCACCATCAGCATCACCGCCGCGAACGGCAACGCGCCCAGGAAAATGTCGGTGAGCGAGATCGACGGGTCGTCGACGGTGGCCTTGATGACGAAGCAGGAGATGCCGAACGGCGGGGTGAGGAGGCCGATCTCGGCGCCGATGACGGTGACGATCCCGAACCAGACCAGATTGATTCCGAAGGGCTCGAGCGCGTGCAGGAACAGCGGCACCGCGATGAGGATGATCGACGCGGTGTCGATGATCGTGCCGAGCGCGAGCAGCACCAGGACGTACATCACCATGAACCCGACGAACGACAGGTTGATCGAAGCGAGCCACTCGCCGAACAGCGTCGGCAGCCCGGCGATCCCGAGCATCCGGCTGTAGATCGACGCGGCGATGATCAGGAACAGGATGTTGGCGGTGATGTGCCCGGTCTCGACCAGCGCGCGCCAGACGGCATGGAGCGTGAGCCGCCGCTTGAGCGCGCCGATGGCGAGCGCGGCGACGGTGCCGCCCGCGCCGGACTCGACCGGCGTCAGGATCCCGCCGTAGATCCCGCCGAGCACGATGAGGACGAGGACCGCGACCGGGCCGACCTTGACGATGCAATCCACCGCGAGCTTCCCGAGCCCGAGCGCGGCCTCGCGCGGCCGCTCGCCGCCCACGAACCCCGGCGCCACCAGCGAGAAGAACACGATCGCGACGCAGTAGGCGAACGCGAGCAGCAGTCCCGGGAACACCCCCGCGAGGAACATCGCGCCCACCGACTGCTCGGTGACGACGGCGTAGATGATCAGCATCACGCTCGGCGGGATGATCATGCCGAGGACCGAGCTCCCGGCGACCACGCCGACCGCGAACCGGCGCCGGTAGCGATAGCGGAGCATCTCCGGGATCGCGACCTTGGCGAACACCGAGGACGACGCGATCGACGAGCCGGTCACCGAGGCGAAGATCGCGTTCGCCGCGACGGTCGCCATCCCCAGGCCGCCGCGCACCGGGCGGAAGAGATCGTTCGCGAACTCGTAGATGTCGCGCCCGAGCCCGGCGCGGCTGACCACAAGCCCCATCATCACGTACAGCGGCACCGTCGCGAACGCCTCGTCGGCGATCGAGTCGGCCATCGCGAGCGCGAGCAGGTTCAGCGCGACCTCGACGTTGCCCTTCAGCAGCACGACACCGACGAACGAGATCATGCCGAGCGCGATCGCGATGTGCGCGCCGGCGTAGATCGCGATCACGATCGCCGCGACCGACGCGATGCCGACCGCGACGCTCATCCCCTCCATGACTGCGAGTGCCCTCCCCTCGCGCGATTGCGGCGCCGCGGCCGGGCTCGCCGGCCGCCGCGCCCGCTCACCCGCGCGCGCGCCGCAACAACCCGAGCGCGAGCCGCAGGAACTGCAGGAGGCACACGGCGAGGCCGATCACGATGATCGTCTTCACCGGCCAGACCGGCGCGGTGAAGACGCCCTCGTTGCCGATCCACGAGTTGCGCTCGATCGCCTCCCGCAGCAGCGGAATCGAGCCCCAGAGCCCGATCGCCATGTACGTCGCGCCCAGCAGGCAGAACACGCCCTCAAGCGCCGCGGCCGCGCGCGGCCGGCGGCGCCGCAGCACGTCGAGGAACGTGTCGGACCGCGTGAGCCGCCCGGTCCGGATCGCGTCGGCGAGCTGCAGGAACACGATCCCGACGATCGAGATCTGGATCAGCTCGTGCGTCCCCACGATGGGGTGGGTGAAGAAGCTCCGCCCGAGCGCGTCCGCGGTGATCAGCAGGATCAGCAGCAGGATCCAGAACGACCCGAGCGCGTTCAGGCCGACCACCAGCCGGTCGAACCAGCCGGGCCGGCCCTGCGCCGCCGGCCAGGCTGCGGGATCTGCGGCGTTCATGGCGCGGCTTCGCGGCGCCGCGCGGTCACTCCTTGTCCCACTCGCGCTCCATCGGCTGCTTGGCCGCGCGCATCTTGTCCATGTAGTACTTCAGCATCTCGGAGCCCTGCAGGCCCTCCTTGTCGAGCCCCTCGGCCCATTCCTTGGCGACGTTCGGCAGCGAGCGCGCCCACTTGGTCCGCTCGGCGCGCGGCAGCACGTAGACGTGGCCGCCCGCCTTCTTGTAGGCCTCGAGGCTCTGGTCGCCCAGGCTCGCGGCGAGCTTCGCCAGGCGGTCGCGATACTCGACCGTGACTTCCTTCAGCACCGTCTGGACCTCCGGCGGCAGGCGCTTCCAGGTGTCGGCGTTGACGGTGACGACCTTGCTGTTCATCGTGCCGATGTCGGCCTGCATCATGTAGGGCGCGACCTCGGCGAGCTTGAACGTCGCCGCCGCCTCCGCCCAGATCATGCAGCCGTCGACGATGCCGGTCTGGATCTGGTTGTAGTAGTTGTTCAGGCTCCCGGCCACGCCGACCGCGCCGGTCGGCGGCAGGTAGCGCAGGTTGAAGCCGGCGCTCGCGATCTTCATCCCCTTGAACTGGTCGAGCCCCTTGGCCTCGTTCTTCGTGAACATCTGGTAGCTGTCGAGGACGACCTGCGCCCCGAGATAGACCTGGTTGTAGGAGGCGAAGGTCTTCTTGATCGACGGGAACTTCTCGGCGAGCTCGTCGATGGTGCGCGCGACGAGCAGCGGATCGGTGGTCGTGAACGGCGTCGCGTACGCGACCGCCATGATCTTCATCTTGTCGCCGTAGATCGCGGTGGTGACGATGCCGATGTCGCCGAGGCCCTTCTGCAGGCCCTCGAGCACGCCCTGCGGCTTGACGATCTGTCCGCCCCAGGCCTGGTTCCAGCGGATCTTGTACTTGTTCTCCCTGGCGAGGCGCTTGTCGACCTCGGGGATATAGAAGTCGACGAACTCCTTGATCCACAGCGCTCGCGGCGGATAGCCGTCGATGGCGGTCAGGTTGATCGTCTGCTGGGCCGCCGCGGTCCCGCAGACCGCCGCCAGCCCGAGGCCCGCGAGAATGCTGAGCACGCGCTCACTTGGGGTAAACCGGTTCCTCATGACCTCCTCCTCTGCCGCGTGGTTGTGATCGGTGGAACGGATGCGAGTGTATGCGGGCTCGATCCGCGCCGCAATTCCCGCGCCGCTCGCGTTCGAGCGCCGGCCCGGAAACTTCGCGCCGCCAGCCGGCCGAGCGCGGCCGACACGTCCGCCGTCAGGACCTCCCGGCCTCCGCCCAGCGCTTCCTGACCTCCGCCAGGAAGCGCTCGCGGTGCCGCGTCATCGCGCGGATCTGGGATGGCGGCGCGGCAGTGTCGTGGTAGCGCGCGCCCCAGACGATCATCTCGACCAGGATCGGCGCGAGGTCGAGTCCCTTCGCCGTGAGCCGGTACAGGACCTTGCGGGCGTCCGCGGGGTCGGGGCGCTTCTCGACGATCCCTTGCGCTTCGAGGCGCTGCAGGCGATCGCTCAGGATATTGGTGGCGATGCCCTCGCCGGACTCGAGGAACTCGCGGAACGTCCGGCGCCCCAGCAACATCAGGTCGCGCACGACGAGCAGCGACCAGCGGTCGCCGAACGCCTCGAGCGTCGCGTTGAGCGGGCAGTCGGATCGGCGCTGCGCCGCCGGTTTGGCCGGCATGCGGGGACTCTAATGAATTCGCTTGCAAAACACAAACCGATTGGCGTGCATGCTCGCATTCTGCAAGCCCGTGTCGCGCGCATGGCGGCGGCGCGGCGAGCGGCCAATGCGGAATCGGCGCGCGCGGCGCGCCGTCCCCTGACTCGGTCACGGCGAGCCCAGGCCGAGCCACCCGAGGAGCTGGCCCGGCGGGAACGGCACGTGCAGCGCGCGAACGAAGAGCCCCTCGATGAACGCCCAAACCCCCGCCGTCATCGCGAGCGTGATGGGCCAGCGCTCGCGGCTGCCGAGCTTGAGCGAAAGGAACGTGCACAGCGGCCCGGCGAGCGCGAAGCCCAGCACCCAGATCGCCGCCACGTAGCCCACGACCCAGCCGAGGATGCCCGCCGTCCGGCGAAAGACCACGGGCGCGGGAAGCGCGTGCGCCGCCTCCGGCGGCGATCCTCCCGGCGCGCGCGGTCTCCGCGCCGCCTGGAGGACGAGCAGGCCGATGCCCAACGCGAGCACCGGAAAGCCGATGACCCAGGGAAAGAGCGCCGGCCGGAAGCCGAACTTCCGGCTTTCCCACAGCGCCCAGGCGACGACGGCGACGATCAACAGGGTGAAGACGGTGTCCGCGCCGAAGCGCGGCCGGCCTGCCGCGCCGGGCTCGCGCAGCGCCGTCTCACCTCGCCGCCGCCCTTTCAGCAGCGGATAGAGCGCGCCGGCGAGCGTGAGCGCGAGGAGAATCAGCACGCCCGGACGACCGAGCCAGGCGAGGCCGTAGTTGTCGACCGAAAGAAAGAGCCGGTTCTCCGCGAGCGGGCCCAGCACGAGCCCGAGGATCAGCGGCGGCCGCGGCCAGTGGAGCTTCTCCATCACCCAGCCGAGCAGCCCGAAGCCGAGGACGAGGTACAGGTCCTCGAACGCGTGCTTCTCGGCGAACGCCCCGAGGTAGATCAGCAATAGCACCGGCGGGATGAGCAGGCTCCCCCGGACCTGCGTCACCTTCGCGAGCTGCTTGAGGAAGAGGAAGCAGATCGCGACGGTGACGAGGTTGGCCAGCACGATCGTCCACACGAACGAGAACGTCAGCCCCAGGTGCCCGCCTCTGGACTCCGGCACCAGCATGCTCGGGCCGGGTGTGAGCCCTTGGATGATGAACGCCCCGAGCAGGATCGCCGTCGCGACGCCGCCCGGGACGCCGAAGGCGATCGTCGGGATGAGATTGCCGCCGAGGGTCGAGTTGTTCGCCGCGCCCGGCCCGAGCACGCCTTCGACGGCGCCCTTGCCGAAGCGCTCCTTGTGCGGGGAACTCTGCACCGCGTGCGCGTAGGCGAGCCACTGCGAGACGCTGCCGCCCATGCCGGGGATGATGCCGACGTACGCGCCGATGGCGCTGCAGCGCAGGACGAGCCGCCAGTGCCGGAAGGTGTCGCGGACGCCTTGCGCCACGCCGCCGAGCTTTTCCACGCCGGCGCGCGCGATCGCGGATCGCTGGACGGCGAGCTCGATGATCTCCGGGATCGCGAAGAAGCCGATGGTGATCGGCACCAGCCCGATCCCGTCCCACAGGAAGAGCTGCCCGAAGGTGTAGCGCTGCGCCCCGGTCGTGGGATCGAGCCCGACCGTCGCGAGCAGCAGGCCGAGGCCGGCCGCGATCAGCCCCTTCACCACGTGCCCGCCGCTCAGCGCCGCCACGAAGGTGAGCCCGAGCACGGCGAGCATGAAGTACTCCGGCGAACCGAAGGTGAGCACCAGCGGCCGCACCACCGGGAGCGCCAGCGCGAGGGCGCAGGCGCCGAACGCGGCGCCGACGAGCGAGCTCATGAGCGCGGCCCCCAGCGCGCGTCCGGCTTCGCCCTGCTTCGCCATCGGGTGCCCGTCGACGATGGTGGAGGCGCTCGTCGGCTCGCCGGGGACGCCGAACAGGATCGAGGTGATGTCGCCGGTGGTGGCCGTGACCGCGGCCATCCCGAGCAGGAAGGCGAACGCCTCCGCGGGCTGCATCGTGAAGATGAACGGGAGCATCAACGCGAGGGTCGTCGGCCCCCCGAGCCCCGGCAGGATGCCTACCGCGAACCCGAGCGCGATGCCGACGAGCATCAGGCCCAGCGTGCTCGGGGTGAGGACGAGAGACAGCCCCGAGACGAATGCCTCGGCGAACTCGAGCATGCGCGGAAACCCCCTCCTCGGCGCCCCGCGCGGTCGGGCGCGCGACCGTGCGGGGCCGTGGGCCCCGCTAGTAGAGGGCCTCTTTCAGCTTCGCGACCAGCGCGGCGTCCAGGTTGAACACGTCGGCGACCAGCTTCCCGAGCTCCTCGCCGGTCACCGGATCGATCGAGAGGTTGGCCTTGTCCGCTTCGGCCAGGAACGCCGGATCCTTCAAGGTCGCATGGAACGCCTTGCGCAGCGTCTCGACGCGCTCCCTGGGCGTGCCGGGCGCCACCGCGAACGGGCGCGCGAACGCGCCCGAGTTCTGCACGCCGGCCTCGATCAGGCGGCGCGCGTCGTCGGTCTTCGCGAAGCTGATCGCGAGCGGCACCTTGGGGATGTCGGGGAACGCCTTCGGCACCACCTGCACGATCGGGATCGCTTCGCCCGCCTCGAGCGCCTTGCGCCAGGTCACCCGCATCGACTCCCAGGACCAGCAGGCGCCGGCGAGCTCCCCGCTCTCCGCGGCCAGCCGGATCGCGGAGGTGCCCTTGTAGCCGGTGACGACCTGGATCGGCAGCCCCAGCGCCGCTTTCAGGATCCGCGCCGCGTTGTCCGGCGTCGCGCCGGGGGCGACGCCGCCGAGCTTGACCGGTGCCTTCGCGGCCTGCCACTGCTCGACGCTCGTGATGCCGCTCGCCTTGGTCAGGCTGCAGACCACGTCCTCCTTCACCGCCGCGCCGATGTACTCGAACTTCCGCGCGTCGAACTCGATCCCGGCCTGGCCCAGGACCTGGCCGAGGATGATCGCGCCGTTGAAGTGTCCGAGCATGAGCCCGTCGGGCTTCGCGACCTTGTACAGATGGTTGGTGAGCACGATGCTCCCGGCCCCGGGCATGTTGTCGACGATGACCGTCGGATTTCCCGGAACGTGCTTGCCGAGGTGCCGGCCGATGGCCCGGGCGTAGGTGTCGAAGCCGCCGCCCGGCGCGAGCCCCACGACGATGCGCAGGGTCTTGCCGGCGTAGAACGATTGCGCGTGCGCCGCACCCGCAGCGCCTAGCGCGGCGAGCGCCGTGACGAGAGCGAGCAGCCGATGAGCCATGCGATCCTCCCCGCGATTGCTGTGACCGTCCCGCGCCGCGCCGGAGCAAGGCGCGAGGCGGATACTAGCTCGCGGCCCGGAACTTGGCGAGCGGGGCGCGCGCGTGCGTGCGGCCGGCGCCGGCGCGCGGCTAGAATGCGCCGGAGGGCACCGCGGATGAATCCGGCTTCGGCTCGGGTCCTGGAACGGCTCGATCAGACGGTCGACGCGTTCTGTCGCCGCACCCGCTACTTCAGCGAGCCGCTGACGCCCGCCCGGGCGCGGATGTTCGTCAAGCAGCATCGCCTGAACAGCCGCCATCGCAACTCCGTGCTCAAGCTGCGCGTGGCCACGAACTGCCCCGACTGGGACACCCGCATCGCCATCATCGCCGCCTGCGCCCAGGAGGTCATCGCCGACCACGAGCACGGCGGCGGCAAGCCGCACTGGCAGATCCTCGAGGAGCTCGGCACGCGCATCGGCCTCGCGGCGGACACGATCCGCTCGGCGGAGCCGCTCGCCACCACCGCGCTCGCCTGGGCGGCCTGGGACGGCCTCATGAGCAATCGCCACTGGCTGGAGGGCATCGTCGGCAATACCTGCGCCGAGCGCGCGAACGTTCCGGGTTACGGCGACGGGATCCTCAAGGCGCGGGGCTGGTTCGGCCTCGAGCGCGACCGCTGGGGCAAGCTCTTCGGCCTCGACGGCGGCGAGCTCGAGTTCTTCGAGCTGCACTCGCAGGCCGACATCGCGCACTCGGACACGGGCTGGCGCGCGGTCGGACGGTTCGCCGTCGAGCTGGGGATGGCGGACGCGGTCGTCGCGGCCTGCGAGCACAACCTCCGGATCTGGGAGCTCTACCTCAACGGCATCGGCGACGCCGCGGACCGGGAGGCGTGATACGGCCAGCCGACCGCGCGCCGCGCCTCACCGCCCCTTGAACGCGGGCGTGCGCTTCTCCATGAACGCGGTGCGGCCCTCGCGGTAGTCCTCGCTCGCGTAGCAGAGGTCGATCAGCTTCTGCAGGGCGGCGAGGTCGCGCGTCGCCGGATCGGCGAGCACCTCGCGGATCGCCGCCTTCGCCGCCACGAGCGACAAGGGCGCGTTCTCGCCGACGAGCGCGCAATAGGCCGCGACCTCGCGATCGAGGTCGGCCGCCGGGACCACGCGGCTCACGAAGCCCATCGCAGCCGCGTCGCGCGCGTCGAACTTCCGCGCCGAGAAGAAGATGTCCGCGGTGTTCGCGGCCCCGAGCACCTGCACGAAGCGGCGCATCCCGGTGAAGCTGTAGCCGAGGCCCAGCCGCGCCGCCGGCATGCGGAACACCGCGTCGTCGGCGGCGAAGCGCACGTCGCACGCGGCGGCGAGGCCGAGGCCGCCGCCCATGCAGATGCCGCGGATGCTGGCGACCACCGGCTTCGCGCACAGGATCGGCGCCACGTAGGCCGCCTCGACCGTCCGGTTGTACTCGAGCCGCGCCTGCTCGTTCGCGCGCTGCTCCTCGAACTGCGAGACGTCCGCTCCCGAGACGAACGCCTTGTCGCCGTCGCCGGCGAGGACGACGACGCGCACCGCCGGATCCGCGCCGAACGCGCCAAGCGCCTGCGGCAGCGCCTTCCACATGTCGTAGGTGAGCGCGTTGTAGCGCGCCGGGTTGGAGAACACGATCCAGCCGACCGCGCCTTCGCGCTTGGTTTTCAGCTCAGGCACTAGTGCTTCCTCCCTCACGTGACGACCCGCACCGGCTTGCCGGCGGCGAACGCGTTCACCGCCTCGAAGGCGTCGCCGAAGTAGCGCTCGTAGGTGTCCCGCTCCACGAAGCCGACGTGCGGCGTCGCGACGACGTTCGGAGCCGCGAGCAGCGGGTGCGCCGGGTCGAGCACCGGCTCGTTCTCGAAGACGTCGACCGCCGCTCGGCCCGGCCGGCCGAGCGCGAGCGCGCGCTCGAGCGCGCCGGGCTCGACGAGCTCGGCGCGGCTGGTGTTGACGAACAGCGCATCGGGCTTCATGCCGGCCAGGTGGTCGAACTTGATGATCGACCGCGTCCCGTCGGTCAGCCGCAGGTGCACGGAGACGACATCGCTCTCGGCGCAGAGCCCGGCGAGCGAGGTCGCGGTCTGCAGGCCCGCCTCGCCCGCGCGCGCGCGCGTGCTGTCCCGGCCCCATACCGTCACCGGCACCTCGAACGCGGCGGCGTAGCGCGCCACGCGCTGCGCGATGCGGCCGAAGCCGATGAGGCCCAGCCGCCGCCCCGCCACCGCCCGCCCGAGCCCGCCCTGCCACAGCCCGCGGCGCGCGCGGTCGGCCTCCGTCAGCAGATCGCGCAGCCCGATCAGGACGAGCGCCCAGGTGAGCTCGGCGGTCGCCACCGGCGATCCGCCGCTGTCGCAGACGGTGACGCCGCGGCCGCGGCACGCGTCGACGTCGACGTGCGGACCGACCTTGCCGGTCTGCACGACGAGCTTGAGGCGCGGCAGCTTCGCGACCAGGCTGGCGGTGAGCCGGGTGCGCTCGCGGATCAGGACGAGCGCGTCGAACCCCGCGAGCCGCTCGGCGAGCTTCGCCTCGTCGCGCTCGGCGTCGCTGAAGATCTCGACCTCGTGCCCGGCGACGCGCGCGAAGCAGTCGAGCGTAGGCACCGCGCGCTGGTAGTCGTTCAGGATCGCGACCTTCACCGGCGCTTCAGATCACGCGGCTCGCGCGCAGCCGCGCGATGTCGGCGTCCGCGTAGCCGAGCTCGCGCAGGATCTCGTCGGTGTGCGCGCCCCGCTCGGGCGTCGCGGCGACGAGCGCGGCCGGCGTGCGCGAGAGCTTCACCGGCTGGTTCACGATCCGGATGTCGCCGAGCTTCGGGTGCGGCACCGGCGCCGCCGCGCCGACGTGCCGCACCTGCGGATCGGCGAACACCTGGTCGACGCGGTAGATCGGCCCGCTCGGAACGCCGGCCTCGTTGAGGATCGCGATCCATTCGGCGCTCGGCTTCGCGGCGAACGCGTCGTTCAGCGCGGCGTTCAGCGCCGCGCGGTGCTGCGCCCGGTCCGGCTGGGTCTTGAACTCGGCGCGCTCGAGGAGCTCCGGGCGGCCGAGCGCGCCGACGAGCCGCGCCCACATGCCGTCGCCCGAGGCGCCGACGTTGATGTAGCCGTCGGCGGTCCGGTACGCCGAGGTCGGCATGCTCGTCGGATGGTCGTTGCCGACCTGCTCCGGGACTTCGCCCTTCACCAGGTAGCGCGCCGCCTGGAAGTCCATCAGGCCGATCCCGGCATTGAGGAGCGACGACTGCACCCACTGCCCTTCGCCGGAGACCGCGCGCTCGAGGAGCGCGGTCATGACGCCGAGCGCGGCGTACAGGCCCGCGGCGACGTCCGCGATCGCGGCGCCGGTGCGCATCGGGCCCTCGCCCGGCTTGCCGGTGACCGACATCAGCCCGCTCATGCCCTGGGCGATCTGGTCGAACCCCGGGCGGTCGCGGTACGGCCCGTCCTGCCCGAACCCGGAGATGCTCGCGAGGATGACGCGCGGATTGATGCGCTTCAGCGTCGCGTAGTCGAAGCCTAGGCGGTCCTTCACGTCGGGGCGGAAGTTCTCGACGACGACGTCCGCGGTGCGCACGAGCTGGTACAGGATCTCGCGCCCTTCCGCGGCCTTCAGGTTCAGCGTCATCGCCCGCTTGTTCCGGTGCAGGTTCTGGAAGTCCGGGCCGTCGCGCGGGCCGCCCATGTCGTCGTTCGGATCGACCCCGGGCGGCGACTCGACCTTGATCACGTCGGCGCCGAAGTCGGCGAACTGCCGCACGCACGTCGGGCCGGCGCGCACGCGCGTCAGGTCGACGATGCGCAGGCTCGCGAGCGCGGTCGAGGACCGGATCCGTGGCATCGGTGTTGAGCGCGCTCGCGCGCGGGCGTAAAGTCGAGGCCGCTATGATAACCGCCCGCACCGACCGGGATCTCCAGGAGATCCGCGACGCCGTCGCGCGGCTCTGCGCGGGCTTCCCCGGCGAGTACTGGCGCGCCCTCGACCGCGAACGGCGCTATCCGACCGAGTTCGTGCGCTCGCTCACCGCGGCCGGGTACCTCTCGTGCCTCATCCCCGAGCAGTACGGCGGCAGCGGCCTCGGCCTCACCGCGGCCTGCGCGATCCTCGAGGAGATTCAGGTGAGCGGCGCGAACGGCGCGGCGTGCCACGCGCAGATGTACATCATGGGCACGCTGCTGCGCCACGGCTCGGAGGCGCAGAAGCGCCAATACCTGCCGAAGATCGCGACCGGCGAGCTGCGGCTCCAGGCGTTCGGCGTGACCGAGCCGACCGCGGGCACCGACACGTCGTCGATCCGGACGACCGCGGTGCGGCGCGGCGACCGCTACGTCGTGAACGGCCAGAAGGTCTGGACCTCGCGCGCCGAGCACTCCGACCTCATGCTGCTCCTCGCGCGGACGACGGCGCGGGAGGAGGTCGCGAAGAAGACCGAGGGCATGTCGGTGTTCCTCGTCGACATGCGCGAGGCGCTCGGGCACGGGCTCGCCATCCGGCCGATCCGCACGATGATCAACCACGCCACGACCGAGGTGTTCTTCCACAACCTCGAGGTCCCCGCGGCGAATCTCGTCGGCGACGAGGGCCGGGGCTTCCGCTACATCCTCGACGGGATGAACGCCGAGCGCATCCTGATCGCGGCCGAGTGCATCGGCGATGCGCGCTGGTTCGTCGACAAGGCGACCCGCTACGCGAACGAGCGCAACGTCTTCGGGCGGCCGATCGGGCAGAACCAGGGCATCCAGTTCCCGATCGCGCGCGTATATATGGCGACGCGTGCGGCGGCGCTCATGGTGGAGCGCGCCGCCGCGCTCTACGAGCAGGCCAAGCCCTGCGGCGCGGAGGCGAACATGGCGAAGCAGCTCGCGGCGGAAGCTTCCTGGCAGGCCGCCGACACCTGCCTGCAGACGCACGGCGGGTTCGGCTTCGCCGAGGAGTACGACATCGAGCGCAAGTTCCGCGAGACGCGGCTCTACCAGATCGCGCCGATCTCGACCAACCTGGTCCTGTCGTACATCGCCGAGCACGTGCTCGGACTGCCACGGTCCTACTAGTGGTGCACGTCAGGACGGCGATGCGGCACCGACTAACCCCGGATTTGCAGACCTGATGGAGAACGACGTGAAACGACGTGATTTGCTGAAGAGCCTCGCGGGTCTTCCCCTGATCGCCGCCGCGCAGCGGGCCTTCGGCGCCGGGCCGAAGGACGCGAAGGGCGTCGAGGAGCTCCAGCGGACCTGGAAGACGTTCCTCGCCGCGAACGCCGAGGTGCCGCTGCCCACCCAGCCGTTGAAGCTCGCGGACGAGGAATGGCGCAAGCGCCTCGACTCCGCGCAGTACTACGTGCTGCGGAAGGAAGGCACCGAGCGGGCGGGCACGAGCCCGCTCAACGACGAGAAGCGTCCGGGGGTGTACGCCTGCGCCGGGTGCGGCCTCCCCCTCTTCACCTCGGCGATGAAATACGAGAGCGGCACCGGCTGGCCGAGCTTCTTCACGACCATTCCGGGCGTGTTCGGCACCAAGAAGGACTTCCTGCTGATCCTGCCGCGCACCGAATACCACTGCGTCCGCTGCGGCGGCCATCACGGCCACGTGTTCAACGACGGCCCGCCGCCGACCGGCCAGCGGTGGTGCAACAACGGCGTCGCGCTGCGCTTCCTCCCCAAGACCGGCGCCGCCTGACCTCGTCCCGGCGCGGGGCTACGCCCCGCGCTCGCCGTCCGACTCCAGGATGGTGCGACGCACCATCCTGGATGCACCGCAGAAGGGCAGGAACTGCCCAATGCTGTCACCAAGCTGACGGTCGGTCGCGCCCGGCCGCGCGCGGGCGCGACCGGGCGCGTCCCCAGGCTGCTGCCTAGCCCGGATGAAGCAGTGTCAGAAGCCGCACGGATGAGCGACAAACCCTTAATTAGCGGGAAAAATTGGCCCAGCCGTCGAGGAGTGGACGCTGCCGGCCCGGTTCTTGCAGAACGACGGGTGGGCGCCGACCAGGCTGCCCACTCGCTGGTCCCTCGGTCGGTGTGATGGGTTGTTGTCTCTAGAGGAGACCGGTGACATGAACGCTCTGCGCCGCAGTTGTATCGCTCTACTCGGGGGTCTCGCGCTGGCCTTCGGGTCCCTCGCCGCCGCGGAACCGGCGGATACCTCGGAGCCCGTCCTGCTCGTGGCCAAGCCCGAGCTCGGCGAGTTCTACCGCGGCACGGTGCTGCTCGCCGTGCCGGCCCGGAACGGCCACCACATCGGCCTGATCATCAACCGGCCGACCCCGATGACGCTCGCCCGGCTCTTCCCCGAGCACGCGCCGTCGAAGGCCGTGACCGATCCGGTGTTCCTCGGCGGGCCGAACCACGTCAACAGCATCTTCGCGGTCGTGCATCGCGAAGTGAGCCCGGGCGGCCACTCGATCAAGCTGCTGAACGACCTCTTCCTCGCGGTGGACGTCGAGGTCGTCGACGGCATCATCGAGAAGGACCCGCAGCACGCCCGCTTCTTCGCCGGCCTCGTGGTCTGGGACATCGGCGAGCTCGACGCCGAGCTCAAGCGCGGATTCTGGTACGTGCTCCAGCCCGACTCGGATCTCGTGCTGCGCAAGTCCACGAACGGCATGTGGGAAGAGCTCGCGCGCCGCTCCGCGAACTCGCTGTAACGGCTCGCTTACTCCCCTCCTGGACAGGAGGGGTAGCGCGCGGAGCGCGACGGAGTGGTCGAGCCACCAGGGCCTCGGCCACCCCTCCTCACCGGTCACCACCCCGTCCTCGGCCCCGCTTTCGCCGGGGCCTCGGCCACCCCTCCTCACCGAGGAGGGGATAGGCGTTTCGCGAGCTCGACGAAGTAGCCGAGGCTTCCCGGGTTCGCCATCGCGTCCGGGCTCGCGACCTTCGCCAGCGGCGCGCCCAGCAGGAGCTTGCGCACCGGCAGCTCCAGCTTCTTTCCGGTCAGCGTGCGCGGCACCTCCGCGATCGCGTAGACCTCGTCCGGGACGTAGCGCGCCGAGGCGAGCGTCCGGATGCGCTCCTTCAGCCGCGCCTTGAGGGCGTCGTCGAGGACGACGCCCGGCCGCAGCACGACGAAGAGCGCGAGGTGTGAAGGCCGGCCGAGATACTCGAGATCGACGACCAGGCTGTCGGTCACCTCGGGCGAGCCCTCGACCGCGCGGTAGAGCTCGGCCGTGCCCATGCGGATGCCGTGGCGGTTGATCGTGGTGTCGGAGCGCCCGTAGATCACCGCGGTGCCGCGGTCGGTGAACCGGATCCAGTCGCCGTGCCGCCACTTGCCGGGATACATCTCGAAGTAGCTCTCGCGGTAGCGCTGGCCCTCCGGGTCGTTCCAGAAGCGGAGCGGCATCGACGGCATCGGCTCGGTCACCACGAGCTCGCCCACCTCGCCGACGCGCGGCCGGCCCTGCTCGTCCCACGCCTCCACGCCGACGCCCAGGCAGCGGCACTGGATCTCGCCCGCCGTCACCGGCGCGAGCGGGCAGCCGGCGACGAAGCCGCAGGCGATGTCGGTGCCGCCGCTGATCGACGCCACCCACAGGTCGCGCTTCGCGTGCGCGTAGAGCCACGCGAAGGCATCCACGGTCAGCGGCGAGCCGGTCACGCTGACGGCGCGGAGCCGCGCGAGATCGGCGATCCTCGCCGGCTCGACGCCCGCCTTCATCGACGCCGCGATGAGCGCGGCGCCGCAACCGAAGTGGTCGGTCCCGGTCTCATCGATCAGGCGCCAGATCGCGCCCGGGTCCGGCCAGCCCGGGTTGCCGTCGAAGACGACCAGCGTGCAGCCGGCGAGCAGCCCGCCGGCGAGCAGGTTCCACACGATCCAGCCGGTGCTCGACATCCAGAAGAAGCGGTCGCCGGCGCGCATGTCCTGGTGCAGCACCATCGTCTTCAGATGCTCGAGCACGATCGCGCCGTGGCCGTGCACGATCGCCTTCGGCAGACCGGTGGTGCCGGAGGAGTAGACGATCCAGAGCGGGTGATCGAACGGGAGCTGCTCGAACGCGAGCGGCGCCGCGCGCGCGGCGAGCTCGCCGAACGCGAGCGCGTGCGGGATGCCCTCGGGCGCCGCGCCCGGATCGAGATAGGGGAGGAACACGACCCGCTCGAGCGACGGCAGCGCCTGGACGATCTCCGCGACGACCGGACGCCGGTCGAGGCGCTTGCCGCCGTAGCGATAGCCGTCGACCGCGAACAGCACCTTCGGCTCGATCTGCCGGAAGCGGTCGACCACCGCTCCGACTCCCATGTCGGGCGAGCAGCTCGACCAGATCGCGCCGAGGCTCGCGCAGGCGAGGAACGCGCTGATCGTCTCGGGGATGTTCGGCATGTACGCGACGACGCGGTCGCCGGGACGCACCCCCAGCTCCCGCAGCCCGGCGGCGAGCGCGGCGACCTCGCGCTCGAGCGCCGCCCAGCTCACCTCGGCCGGCGGCCGGCTCTCCGAGCGCACGATGAGCGCCGGCCGATCGGCCGCGGCGTAGCGGAACGCGTGCGCGGCGTAGTTGAGCCGCGCGCCTTCGAACCAGCGGGCGCCGGGCATCTTGCGCGCGTCGAGCACGCGCGAGTAGGGGACCGAGGCGCGCAGGTCGAAGAACTCCCACAGCGACGCCCAAAAGTCCTCGAGGTGCTCGACCGACCAGCGCCACAGCGCGTCGTAGCCGTCGAAGCGGAGGCCCTTCCGCTCCGCGAGCCAGCGCAGGTAGCGCGCGAGCCCGCTCGCCTCCCGCCGCTCGCGCGACGGTTCCCACAGGACCGTGCCTTCCTCGATCGTCCGCGCCACCGCCGGCTCCTCAGCGTTCGTAGACCTTCAGCAGCGCGGCGGTGTCGAGCTCCGAGTGGCCGAGGTGCACGAGCATCCGGTAGAGCGACAGCGCCTCGCCCATCATCGGCGTCGGCGCCTTCAGCCCCGCGGCGAGCTCGTGGACCATCTCGAGATCCTTGAGGAGCTGGCGCGCGTAGCCCTGCGGCGCGAAGTCGCGCTTGACGATGCGCGGGTACAGCCGCTGCAGCAGCGCGCCGTCCGCGTACCCGCCCGCGAGGCAGTCCGGCAGGCGCGCCGCGTCGATGCCCGCGGCTTCGGCGAGCACCACCGCCTCGGCCATCACCGCGTGGCCGCAGCCGACGATCAGCTGGTTCAGCATCTTCGCGACCATGCCGCTCCCGGGCGGCCCCATGTGCGTGAACCGGCCCGCGACGTCCGCGAAGAGCGGCCGCGCGCGCGCGATCTCGTCCGGCTCGCCGCCCGCCATCACGGTCAGGCTGCCCGACCCGGACGCCGGCGGACCACCCGAGACCGGCGCGTCGATCCAGCCGACGCCGGTCGCCTCGCGGAGCTTCGCCGCGAAGGCCTTGCACCTGTCGACCTTGATGGTGGAGAAGTCGATCAGGAGCTGCGGCGGGCGGACCACCGTGGCGACACCGCGCTCGCCGAACACGGCCTCCTCCACCGCCTCGGTCGTGGGTAGGTTCAGGAGCACGAGCTCGACCTCGGCGGCCGCGTCGGCCGGCGAGCGCGCGCCGGCCGCGCCGGCCGCCCGGGCGGCCTCGATGCGCCCGGGGACGACGTCGTACGCCTTCACCGAGTAGCCGAGCGAGAGCAGGCGCTTTGCCATCGGCAGCCCCATGAGGCCGACGCCGACGTAGCCGATGCGGGGTTTCGCGGTCACGGGGATCGCTCCATCGCGTAGATGCGGATCGCATTGTCGTGGAAGAGCCGGCGCCGGTCGGCGGGCGCAAGCTCGCGGACGATCTCGCCGAAGCCGCCGAGGATCGTCGCGAAGCTCGCGCACAGGCCGTCGACCGGGAAGTTGCTCGCGAACATGCAGCGCTCGACGCCGAAGAGCTCGATCGCGGTCAGCACGACCGCGCGGTTCGCCGCCGCGGTCCAGGGCGCGCCGCGGACGCCGAGGCCGGAGATCTTGACCGCGGCGTTCGGACACGCCGCGAGCTGCGCCATCGCGCGCGTCCAGCCGGCGATGCCCTCGGGGCTGCGGTCGGCGGGAAGCCCGGTGTGGTTCAGGATGATCGGGGTGTCCGGGAAGTCGCGCGCGAGCAGCGCTGCCTCGTGAAGGTGCCACCAAGGCGTCTGCAGATCGAACCGGAGCCCGTGGCGCGCGAGGCGCGCGTAGCCGGCGCGCCAGCCCGGGTCCGTCATCCCGCCCGGCGCGCCGTCGGCCGGCGCAGCGTTCGCGCGCGGCTTGTGGCGGACGCCGCGCACGAACGGGAACGCGGCCTGCTCCTCGAGCACCCGCGCGACGTCGTCGCGATCGAGCCAGGCCTGCGCGACCGCGACGGTCGGAAAGCCGCTCGCGCGCCGCAGCTGCGCGACGAAGCGCATCTCGCCGATCGGGTCCGCCGGGTCCCATTCCGTCTCGACGTAGACGGTCCCGACGACGCGGTGCCCCGCGGCGTCCGCGAAGTAGTCCGCGGGAAGATAGGGTCGCCGGAGCGCGCTGTAGTCGCCGTACCGGAACGACCGCAGGGGCTCGTCGCAGAGCCAGGGGTGGTAGTTCACCCGCGGATCCCAGAAGTGCTGGTGGGCGTCGACGATCGGGAGCTCGGGGTTCACTCGCGGGCCACCGTGCAGGAGTGCGCATCGTAGCGCGGCGACGTGATTACCTCACACGCGCGCCGGCAATCCTGCCCGCCGCGACGCCGCGGCGGGACTACACTCTGCGCCGTAGCGCACCCGACAAAGGAGGCAACAGATGCGCGGTCGCGGAACGCTTCGCCTGATTCGCAGCCTGCTCTTCCTGGCGGTTGTCGGCTTCCAGACGCCGGCGCACGCCCAGGGCCCGGTCGTCGTGAACGGCGTCGCCCTCGACCGGCAGACGCTCGGGGCGCTGCAGAGCGTCTACGGGCCGGTCCAGCCCGGGCGCTACTGGTACGACCCCATGTCGGGGCTCTGGGGCGCCGAGCGCGGGCCGACCTCCGGCCAGATCGCGCCCGGGCTGCGGCTCGGCGGCCCGCTCCGCGCGGACGCCTCGGGACGCGGCACCGGCGTCTTCATCAACGGCCGCGAGCTCCATCCGGTGGAGATCGTGCGGCTGCAGGCCCTCGTCGGCCCGGTGATGCGGGGACGCTACTGGATGAATGCCGCCGGGATCGGCGGCTACGAAGGCGGCCCGCCCCAATTCAATCTTCCGGCGCTCGCGGCCCAGCGCTCCGGCGGCGCCGGCGGCGACCACGCCGGGGCCACCGGCCCCGGCTACAACCGCAGCGGCCCCGGCGGGCATCTCATGAGCGACGGCAACTGCTCCGGCTACTTCGACCCCAAGAGCGGCGCGAGCGTGATGACCGGCAACTGCTAGAGCAGAGCGGCGCGCGGAACGGCGCGCCGCTACTTCGCGCCTTCCAGCTCCTTGAACGCCTCGCGCGCGAGCCGGAACGACTCGATCCCCGCCGGCACCCCGCCGTAGACCGCGACCTGGAGCAGCGCCTCGCCGATCTCCTCGCGGGTGCAGCCGTTCCGGATCGCCCCTTTCACGTGCGACTTGAGCTCGGTGTGGCGGTTGAGCACCGAGAGCATCGCGACGTTCAGCAGGCTCCGCGTCTTCCGCGGGGCCGGTTCCAGAGCCAGCCCCAGCAGTACTCGGTGACGAGCTCCTGCATCGGCATGCTGAACGCGTCGGCCTCCTTCAGCGCCTTCTCGACGTACTCCGCGCCGACGACTTCCTTGCGCAGCTTCAATCCCTTCTCGAACATCTCGCTGGCCATGCGGTTCTCCCGTCGTTGATGAGCGGCGAGCTCAGTATGCCGCATGCCCGGTCGCGACCCGCGCGACCGCGGCGGGGTCGTCCGGCGGCAGATTGCCGCGCCAGACGATGTGCAAGTCGGGCCGCACGAGCAGGAGGTCGTGGCCGTACACCCCGCGCGCAGCCTCGTCCGGGACCTCCAGCACCGTGACCGGTGCGCCGGTGGCGCGGAGCGCCTTTTCCAGGGCCGCGGTGTCGGCCCCGGCGCGGGCGAGGCGCAGCAGCGCGTAGCCCTCGTACGGGATGCGGTCCTGCAGCGGCGCGCCGTCCGCGAGCCAGACGTGCGGCAGGCGAGCGCCGGGCCAGGTGGTCGGCTCGTACTCGCGGAAGCGGTGCTCCGGCCCGCCGGGCACGTCGCACACGATCGGCGAGTCGACGTAGCGGTAGCCGAGCTCGGCGCCGATCATCTCGTTCGACTTGCGCTGCTCGACGTCGGCGACGCGCACGAGGTTCGCGCGGGTGGCGGCGCCCTCCGGCGTGGCGTCGCGGATGTTCGGGCGATACAGCGCGCGCCACTTGCGCCGCCCGAGCGAGGCGTAGCGGGACGCGCCCACGTTGCGCTCGCCCACCTGGCGCCGCTCGATCTCGTACGAGGCGAGGAGCTGCGGGCCGCCCCAGCCCGCGAGCGTCGCCGCCAGCTTCCACGCGAGATCGATCGCATCGCCGACGCCGGTGTTCATGCCGAGGCCGCCGGTCGGAATGACGAGGTGCACCGCGTCCCCGGCGAGGAACACGCGGCCGTCGCGGTAGCGGTCGGCGAGCAACAGGTTCTGCCGCCACGGCTGGCACGCGAGCATCTCGTACTTCACCGGGATGGCGACGGCCTGCTCGAACATCGTCTTCATGTCCGCGTCGCGGTCGACCACCGAGTGCAGGGTGAAGTGGCGCGTCGAGTCCTGCATGATCAGGAAGGTCGCCCTGCCGTCGGCCACGTGATAGTGGCGGCCCTTGCCGGGGCCGGCACCGATGGGGATTCGGTCGAACAGCTCGTCGCAGCGGAACAGCGCCTGCCGCAGCTCGAGGAGGTTGTACTCGCCGCGCAGCCGGATGCCGAGGTGCTTGCGCACCGTGCTCGAGCCGCCGTCGCAGCCGACCAGGTAGGCGGCGCGCAGCGCGCCGCTCGTGCCGTCGGCGTCCCTCACCTGCGCGGTGACGCCGGCCGGGTCCTGCGCTAAGGACTCGAGCCGGCAGCCGTAGCGCACGCTGACCGAGGGCAGCGTCTCCGCGATCGACTTCAGCAGCGGCTCGAGCGTGTACTGCGAGATGAGCTGATAGGGCTCGAGCGGCTGGCTGCCGTCGTTGCACGCGCGGATGGCCGCGCCTGCCTGCTCGACCGACGGATAGGGCAGGTGCACGAGCGGCGGCTCGGCGAGCGAGAGCACGATGAAGACGTCCATCGGGATGTCCGCGCGCAGGCCCGCCGCGCGCACCCGGTCGGCGATACCGAGGCGCCGGAAGATCTCCATGGTGCGCGCGTTGCAGCGCTCCATCTTCGGCAGGAACTGCGGCGCGTCCTTCTGCTCGAGCAGCGTGCAGCGCACGCCGCGCCGGCCGAGATCGATGGCGAGCGTGAGCCCGACCGGGCCGGCGCCGACGACGAGCACCTGGGTGTCGGGCACCGCCGGCATCAGCCGACCCTCAGGAACCCCCGCGGCGCCCGGTGCAGGCGCTCCCAGCCGGTCGGCGTGATCCGCACGAGCTCGCCGACCTGGACGCCCGCCTGCTGATCGCGCGTGATCACGTTCGGCTGGACGACGATGGTCATGTTCGCCTCCAGCTCGAGCTCGGGCACCGGTCCCGCGGGACGGCTCTTCGCGCCGAGGATCGGCGGCCAGTAGCCGCCGCCGAAGCCGTGGACCACGTCGTCGCAGACCGAGAAGCCGGCGGCCTCGATCGGGGCGGTCGCCTCGAGGAGCGCCTGCGCCGCGACGCCCTCCCGCAGCACCGCCGTGACCGCGTCGAACGCCGCCTCGGCGGTCGCGTGCAGATCGCGGAAGAGCGGCGTCGGCTCCGCCTCGACCGCGAAGGTGCGCAGCACCTGGCCGGGATAGTCGTGGAAGAAGAACGCGCTCAGCTCGACGAACATCACGTCGCCGGGCGCGAGCCGCCGCGCCGAGTGGATCTGCGGCGGCACGCACAGCGACGGGTCGGCCATCGAAGTGGCCCCAATGTAATGGATGAGCGTCGTGCCGCCCAGCCCGACGTACGCGCGCTCGACGATGTCGCCGAGCTCGCGCTCGGTGAGGCCGCTCCGCGCCGCGCGCGCGAGCGCGGCGAGGCCGAGGTCGCTGAGATGCGCGCCGAGCCGGAGCCAGTCGATCTCCTCGTCGGACTTGCGCATCCGGAGCCACGGGTACTCGGCGTTGAGGTCGACGAGGTCGAACTCGCCGGCGACGGCGCGGAGCTTGGCGTAGCCGAGCGGCCCCATGACGCCGACCCGCTTCGCCCCGCGCCGCTTGAGCACGTCGATGGCGAGCCGGACCCCCTTGTGCTCGCCCCATCGGACGTCCGCGTCGCGCGCGATCCGGCGGGCGAGCGGCCAGTGGTTGTACCACTCGACGAACATCAGCTCGCGCTCGCCGGGCCGGAAGACCACGATCGCCTCGGCGGTGATCGGCCAGCCCGTGAGCCACTGGACTCCCGTACCGGCGCGACTCTCGCCGCACATCAGGAGGTGATCGCAGCCGTGCTTCGCCATCACGTCGGCGAGGGCGCGCCGCCGCCGCGCGAACTCGGCCTCCGAGAAGCGCGGATAGTCCGCGTCGAGGAGGCTGCGCAGCCGCGCGTCGAGCGCGCCTGTGCGGCGCGGCCCGTTCGGCGCCACCGGGTCGGTCACCGCGGGCCGTCGGCGGCTATTTGGGCGCCGCGGGCTTCTCCGGCACGATCACCGGACCGAGCAGGATCTCGATCCGCCGGTTCTTGCGGCGGCCCTCGTCGGTGTCGTTCGGCGCGCGCGGCTGGTACTCGGAGAACGCCGCCGCCGACAGCCGCGCCGGATCGAGCTTCGCCTCGTCCTGCAGGAACCGCGCGACGTTGGTCGCCCGGGCGGCGGAGAGCTCCCAGTTCGTGGCGAAGCGCTTCGCGAGCTGCCCCACGATCTGCACGTTGTCGGTGTGGCCCTGGACCTCGATCTGGCGGTCCTGGACCTTCTTGAGGATCGTGCCCACGCGGCGCAGCACCTCGAGGCCCGCCGGCTTGATCACCGCCTCGCCCGAATCGAAGAGGATCTCGTCGACCATCTCGACGCGGAGCTGGTCGCGCACCCGCTCGACCTGGATCTGCTTGTCGGCGATCTCCTTCTTCAGGCCCTCGACCAGCTCGTCCTGGGTCGCGCGCAGCGCCGCGAGCTCCTTTTCCTTCGCCGCGACCAGGTCCTTCAGCTCGGCGCTCGCGCGCTGGAGCTGGTCGCGGATGGCCTCGAGATCGCTCACCCGCCCCTTGAGCACCGCGATCTCGCGACCCTGGCCGGCGGCCTGCTGCTGGGCCGCTTCCAGCGCTTCCTGGAGCGGCTGATGCCGCCACACGTAGAACACCGCCGCCGCGACGACGACGAGAGCCAGCAGAACACCAATCCATTTCGCCATGGGAAGGTCCTCGGGAACGGGTCGTCAGGACGCAATGATGCAGCCGCGACCGTCGGATGGGAACCCGGGCGCGCCGGCCCCCGCCGGGCCGCGCGGTCAGCCGGCGAACCGCGGCTCGGCCACGCCGCGCACGCCCAGCCCGGTCACCTTGAACAGCGATCCGGCGCCGAACTGCGGCTTCGACTCGACGGCGAAGTGATCGTGCACCGCCGGATGCTTGACGCGCGCCATCGAGGTCACGTAGAGCTCGTCCAGCCGGTCGCCGCCGAAGATCACGCTGGTGATGTTGCGGACCGGCATTCCGATGCGCCGCTCGACCGTGCCGTCCGGCGCGTAGCGCACGAGCTCGCCGCTGATCAGCTGCGCGTTCCAGAGGCAGCCCTCGGCGTCGACCGTCGAGCCGTCGGCGACGCCGGCATCCTCCCGGGTCGAGGCGAACACGCGCTTGTTCGACAGCGTCCCGGTCGCGATGTCGTAGTCGTACGCCCAGTACTCCTGCTGGAAGGTGTCGGCGAGATAGAACGTGCGGTCGTCCGGGCTCCAGCACGGCCCGTTGGTGCAGATGATGCCGCGCTCGACGAGCGTCACCTTGAGGTCGGGGTCGAGGCGCCACAGCCCGCAGATCGCGAGCTCCTCCTTGTCGTCCATGCCGCCGGCGAAGAAGCGGCCGCGCCGGTCGCACTTGCCGTCGTTCAGGCGCGTGCGCGGCTGGTCGGCGTCGACGCGCTCGATGAGCTCGAGCCCGCCGGAGCCGAAATCGAAGAAGTAGAAGCCGTCGTCGAGCGCGAGCACCGCGCCGCCGCGCTGCCGGAGCGCCATCGCGCCCACGTCCCGCCCGAGCGACCAGTGCTCGACCTTGCCGCTGCGCGGATCGAGCCGCCAGAGCGAGGGCTTCCCGACGCGGCGCCCGGTGCCGTCGACCCAGTAGAGCCGGCCCTCCTCGACGTCCCAGACCGGGCCTTCGCCGAGGTGGTTCTCGCACTGCAGGACGCACTCGATCTTGTAGGTCATTTCGCCCCTCGCTTGAGCTCGCGCTGCAACGCGCTCAGCGCGACGGAGTGATGCCCGATGCGCCACGCGAGATGCGTGCGCGACCGCGCGATGTCGGGCGGCAACGGATGGAGCGCGATCTCGCGCTCGGCGCGCACGAGCCGGATCACCGCCCGCGGCACGATCGCGATGCCCGAGCCGGCGGCGACGCACGCGACGATCGCGTGATAGGAGCCGAACTCCATCACCCGGTCCGGAACGACGCCGGCGCGGCCGAGCCACGCCTCGAGCCGTCGGCGGTAGGAGCAGCCGGTCGCGAACGCGATGACGGTCCGCTGGCCGATGTCGCGCGGCGCCCGGATGCGCCGGTCGCTCCGCGGCGTGATGAGGACGAGCTCCTCGGCGAACACCGGCTGGGTCTCGAGAGCGTCGGCGGCGAACGGCTCCGAGATGAACGCCGCCTCGAGCTCGTAGTCGAGCACCCGCGCCACCAGGGCGCCGGTGGTGCCGGTGACGAGCTCGATCCGCACTTCCGGGTACGCGCGGTGATAGCGCGACAGGATGGGCGGGAGCCGGGTCCCGGCGGCACTCTCGAGCGCCCCGATCCGGAGCGTGCCCCGCGGCATGCTGTTGCGGAGGGCGGCTTCGGCCTCGGAGGCGAGCCGCAGGAGCTGGTCCGCGTATGCGAGCAGGAGCTTGCCTTCGGCGGACAGGACGAGCTTGCGGTTGTGACGCAGGAAGAGCTTGGTGCCGAGCCGCGCCTCGAGCTGCTGCACGCGCGTGGTCACGTTCGACTGCACGCGATGCAGCTTCGCCGCCGCCTTGGTGATCCCGCCCTGCTCGGCGACAGTCTTGAAGATCTGCAGCGCGACCAGGTCCATGACTTCCCGAAACGAGAACGAGCTATTCTTAATTATTCATTTTTCGGGAAGGCGAAGTCAACCTAGACTCGCGCCATGCTCGAACGGTCCGCGCGCCTCGCCCGCGCCCCGGACCGCGGGCGCTCGCCCGCCGCAGTCGCCGCGGCCGGCCTGGCGGCGCTCGCGGTCGCGATGGGCGTCGGGCGCTTCGCCTTCACGCCGCTCCTGCCGATGATGCAGGAGGACGCTGGGCTGTCGGTCGCCGCGGGCGGCTGGCTCGCCGCGGCGAACTACGCCGGCTACCTCGCCGGCGCGCTCGCCGCCATCGGGCTCCGGCTCCGGCCGGCGACGGCGATCCGCGCTGCGCTCGTCGTGATCGGCCTCGCCACGCTCTGGATGGGGTTCGAGCACCGGTTCGCCGCCTGGGTGGCCCTCCGCGCGCTCGCGGGCGTCGCGAGCGCCTGGGTGCTCGTCTTCGTGTCGGCGTGGTGCCTGCAGCGGCTCGCGGCGCTGCGCGCGCCGGCGCTCGGCGGCGTGGCGTTCGCCGGCGTCGGCGCCGGCATCGCCGCGACCGGCGCCCTGTGTCTCGCGCTCATGCATTCGGGGGCCAGCGCCGCGCACGCCTGGATCGCGCTCGGCGCCCTCGCGCTCGCCGTCACCGCGGCGATCTGGCCGGTCTTGGGCGACGACGCGCCCTCCGGCGAGACGGCGCCGCGCGAGCATGGCTGGCGCTGGGACGCCGAGTCGGTTCGCCTCGTCCTCTGCTACGGGGCGTTCGGGTTCGGCTACATCATCCCGGCGACCTTCCTGCCGGCGATGGCCAAGGCGGTCGTCGCCGACCCCCTCGTCTTCGGCTGGTCCTGGCCGCTCTTCGGCGCCGCCGCGGCGGCGTCCACCGTCGCGGCTGCGGTGCTGCCGCGGATCGTCGGCAACCGCCGCCTCTGGATCCTGGGCCACCTCGTCATGGCGGTCGGCGTGGCGCTGCCGGTGGTCGCGCCCGGGATCGCCGGCATCCTCTGCGCCGCCCTCCTGGTCGGCGGCACGTTCATGGTCATCACGATGGCCGGCATGCAGGAAGCGCGGCACGTCGCGGGCGCGCGCGCCCGGCCGCTGATGGCCGCGATGACCGCGGCGTTCGCGGTGGGTCAGATCGCCGGCCCGGTCGGCGTCAGCTTCAGCGCCGGCGCGGACGGCGGCTTCGCGGCGGCGCTGCTCGCCGCGAGCCTGGTCCTGGCCGCGAGCGCGTACGCCCTCTCCTCTCCACGGCGCCAAGGAGCACCGCAATGACCGACCCCGACGAGCCCGCGCCGCGCGACCGCATGCCGCCCATCCCGGCCGAGCAAATGACCGAGGCGCAGCGCTCGGCCGCGGCGGAGCTCGCCGCGGGGCCGCGCGGCGGCGTGCGCGGGCCGTTCGTCCCGCTGCTGCGCAGCCCGGAGCTCATGCGCCGCCTTCAGAAAGTCGGCGAGTATCTCCGCTACCAGAGCGCGCTCGAGCGCCGGCTCGGCGAGCTCGTGATCCTCGTCACCGCGCGCGAGTGGACGCAGCAGTTCGAGTGGCGCGTCCACGTCCCGCTCGCGCGTGCGGCCGGGCTCGCGCCCGCGATCGTGGCGGCGATCGCCGAAGGGCGTCGCCCGCCCGGAATGGCCGAGGACGAGGCGATCGCCTACGACCTCTGCGACGAGCTCTTCCGCACGCGCGGGGTCAGCGAGGTGACCTACCGGCGCGCCGTCGCGGGGCTCGGCGAGCAGGGCCTCGTCGACCTGCTCGGCGTCGTCGGGTACTTTACCGCGGTGTCGATGGTGATGAACGTGGCGCACACCCCGCCGCCGGCCGACGAGGCGGTCGGGCTGCTCCCGGCGCTCCCGCTGTGAGCCGCGCGCCCGGCTACGCCGATTCGGCGAGCTGCAGCCGCTGCACCTTGCCCGAGGCGCCTTTCGGCAGCTCGGCGAGGAAGCGGAACCTCTTCGGCGTCTTGTAGCCGCCGAGCTCGGCGCGGCAGAACTCGCGCAGCTCGCCCTCGGTCGCGCTCGCCCCCGGGCGCAGCACCACGCAGGCGAGGATCTCCTGGCCGTAGTCGGGGTCGGGGATCCCGACCGCCGCCGCTTCCAGGACCGCCGGGTGGCGCAGCAGCGCCTCGTCGATCTCGCGCGGCGCGATGTTCTCGCCGCCCTTGATGATCAGCTCCTTGAGCCGGCCGGTGATGAAGTAGTAGCCGTCGTCGTCGCGGTAGCCGAGGTCCCCGGTGCGGAGCCACCCGCCGGCGTCGAACGCCTTCGCCGTCTGCTCGGGCGACTTGTAGTAGCCGCGGCTCACGTTCGGCCCGCGCAGGCAGATCTCGCCCGGCCGGTTCGGCGGGAGCGCCCGCCCGGTCTCGGGGTCGATCACTTTCGCCTCGACGCCGCACGGCAGCCCCGGGGAGCCGTACTTGCGCCGCGCCGGGTCCTGCGGATTCGCGAACACGACCGACGCCGACTCGGTCATGCCCATCGCCTCGATGACCGGAATCCCGAAGGTCTTCTCGAAGGCGCGATGCTGCTCGGGCGGCAGGGGCGCGGAGGCGCAGCGCCCGAAGCGCACCGACGGAAAGCGGTAGCTGCGCGCCGGATCGGCGGCGTGCAGGAGGTACGCGATGATCGTCGGGACGACGTTGATCCAGGTGGGCGAATGGCGCTCGGCCGTGCCCCACCAGGTCGAGACGCTGAAGCGGTGTGGCGCGACGACGCTGCCACCCGAGACGAACGGCGTCACGGTGGCGATGACCTGGCCGTTGATGTGATAGAGCGGCAGCGACGACAGGCACCGGTCGTCGGGACCGAGGCCGTGCCAGGCGGCGACCGCGCGCGCTGCGGCGAGCAGGTTCGCGTGCGTGAGCAGCGCGCCTTTCGGCCGCCCGGTCGTCCCCGAGGTGTACATGAGGAGCGCCGTGTCGTCGGCCGCGACCGGCTCGGGCTCGGCCTCGGGGAGCCGCCGCTCGAGAAACAGCTCGGGCGCGTCCGGGTCGATCACGATCGCCTCGATCGGGCGCCCGGCGGCGGCGAGCGCCTCGCCGAGGCTACGCTCGTGCTCGCGCGCGGTGAAGAGCACCTTGCAGTCGCAGTGCGCGAGGAGGTACGCGAGCTGCGAGCGTTGCGCGAGGAGGTTGAGGGGCACGGCCACGTAGCCGCCGATCATGGCGCCGAGGAAGAGCGCCGCGGTCTGGTAGCTGTTGTGGAGGTAGAGCGCGACCCTGTCGCCGCGGCGCAGGCCCGCGGCGCGCAGCCAGCGCGCGAGCAGCCGCGCTTGGCGGTCGAGCTCGCCGTAGGTGAGGATCCGGCCGGTCTCGGGCGCGACGAGAAAGGTCCGCGCCGGGCGCCGCGCGACGTGCCGCGCGAGCACGTCGCGGAGCGTTCCGCTCATCGGCCGTGCTTGGCGAACCAGGCGCCGAAGAGCTCCTCCTCGGTCGGCACGCGCTCGGGAATGACGCGGACGATCCGCGTGACGTTGAGGAAGTGCCGCCAGTGCATGTTGTCGGAGAAGCTGTTCTCGCCCCAGGTGCCGCAGCCCATCGAGAGCGAGAACGGCAGCCCGTTGTCGAAGCTCCCCCCGGTCGCGAAGCAGTGCACCTGGTTGACAATCACGCGCGCGACCGGCATTTCGAGCCCGAGGCGCAGCACCTGCGCGTCGTCGCGCGTGTGGATCGACACCGAGTGGCCCTTGCCCTGGTAGTCGTAGATCGCGGCGGTCAGCCGGAAGGCTTCGTCGAAGTCCTGCGCTCGATAGACCGCGAGCACCGGGGCGAGCTTCTCGCCGGAGAACGGGTGCGCCGGCCCGGCGCCCGTCTCCTCGACCATGAGGAAGCCCGCGTCGCGCGCGCGCTCGATCCCCGCCATCTGCGCGATGCGGTCAGCGGACTGCGCGGTGGTCGCCGACCCGAGCTTGCCGTCGGGGAACATCACCCGGGCGAGCTTCGCCTTCTCGCCCGCATCGAGCATCACCCCGCCCTGCCGCGCCAGCTCGGCGAGCAGCGCGTCGCAGATCGGGGCGAGCGCCACGACGGCGTTCTCCGACGAGCAGCTCGTCGCGTTGTCGAAGCGCTTGGAGAGCGCGATCTTGCGCGCGGCGTCGGCGAGGTCGGCGGTGGCGTCGACGATCGCGACCACGTTGCCCATGCCGACGCCGATCGCCGGCGTGCCGCTCGAATACGCCGCCCTGACGTTCGCCTGCGAGCCGGTCGCCGCGACGAGGTCCGCCTGGCGCATGAGCTCCAGCGTGGATTCCTTGGTGACCGGCTCGGGCAGCGCCTGGACGAGGTCGGGGTCGGCCTGGATCTTCCGGAACTCCTGCCGGATGAAATCGATGAGCAGTGCGCAGGTCGAGTAGCCCTTCGGCGACGGCGCGAGGATGATCGCGTTGCCGCACTTCAGGGCGTTGATGATCTGGTTCGCGGGGGTGGCGCCGGGGTTGGTCGAGGGCGTGACCGCCGCCACCACGCCGACCGGCCGCGCGATCTCGGTAATGCCCTGCTCCGGGTATTCGGCGACGACGCCCGTCGTGCGCACGCCCCGGATGTCGCGCAGCAGGCCGAGGGTCTTGCGGTGGTTCTTGGCGATCTTGTCCGCGACGTTGCCGAGGCCCGTATCGCGCACCGCGGTCTCGGCGAGCAGCCGGTTGTTCTCGGGCTTCATGATCGCCCAGCCGACCGCGAGCGCGACTTCGTCGCGGCTCTCCTGGCTCGAGCGCTCGAAGGCGGCCTGTGCCTCGCGCGCCCTCGCCACCAGCGCCGCCACGGCGGCACGCGCGGGATTGTCGTTCATCATTTCGCGGGGATTGTACGCCGTGCGCGGAGCTGCTTGAGCAGCGGGAAGGCAAGCGTCAGGACGGAGATGGCCATCACCGCGCCCGCTACCGGCCGGGTGAAGAACACCGTCCAGTCGTTGTTGAAGCTGATCATCGTGGTCATGAAGGTGCTCTCGGCGAGCGGTCCGAGGATCGCGCCGAGCACGAGCGGCGGCACCGGGAAGCGCAGGCGCTCCGCCGCGTAGCCGAGCACGCCGAACACCACGAGCAGCCACACGTCGGTGATGTTGTTGCGCGCCGCGAACGCGCCGAGGATGCAGCACATCACGACGTAGGCCGAGATGATCACCTCCGGAAACTCGAGCACCCGCACCATCCCCCGGACCGCGAAGTAGCCGATCACGCACATGCCGATCACCGCGACGAACACCGACGCGAACACCGCGTAGACGATGTGGCTCGAGGTCTGGAAGACCTGCGGGCCGGGCTGCAGCCCGTGCAGCAGGAAGGCGCCGAGGATGATCGCCGTGGCGCCGCTGCCCGGGATGCCCATAGTCAGGAGCGGGATCATCGCGCCGCCCACCGAGGCGGTGGCGGCGGTCTGCGGCGCGACGATCCCCTCCGGGATGCCTTCGCCCATCTGGCGCCGGCGCTTGCCGTACTGCGCCTCGGTGCCGTAGGAGAGGAACGAGGCGACGGTCGCGCCGGCGCCCGGAACGATGCCGATCGCGAGCCCGAGCGTGCTGCCGCGGACGAACGTCCATTCCACGGCGAGCACCTCCCGCAGGCGCGGCAGGCGCGTGCGCGCCGTGCCCACCGACTCGATCGGCGGTGAGCGGAAGCCGCGCTCCATGCGCGTGAACACCTCGCCCAGACCGTAGGCGCCGACCATCACGATGAGGTAGTCGATGCCGTCGGCAAGCAGCGGCACGCCGAAAGTGAAGCGTTCCGCGCCGTAGGTGTCGTCGACCCCCACGGTGGCGAGGAGCAGCCCCGCGCACAGGCTGATCAGCGCATTGCCGACGGAGCCGCCGCCGAGGGCCACGACGCTCGCCAGCCCGAAGAAGATGATGGCGAAGTACTCCGGAGTCGAGAGCGTCAGCGCCACCCTGGCGATCGGCTGCGAGAGAGCCACCATCGCGGCTGCCGCCACGAGCCCGCCGAAGAGCGCCGCGAGGAGCGTCCAGCCGAGCGCCTGCGCCGCCTGCCCCTTGCGCGCCATGGCGTAGCCGTCCCAGAGGAGTGGCACGTCGATCGGCTCGCCGGGCACGCGGAACAGGATCGACGTCCACGCGCCCGCGTAGGTGCCCGAGACGTACATGGCCGTGAGCAGGATCACCGCGGAAGTGACGTCCATGTGGTAGGTGAAGGGGAGCGCCAGGACCACGCCCATCACGAGCGTCAGGCCGGGAAGCACCGCGACCAGCAGGCCGACCACCAGCCCCACCGCCAGCGCGGCGAAATTCAGCGGCGAGAAGACGGCGATGAAGCCGGCGCCGAGCTGGGTGAGTACGCCCTCCACTGCCCGCCCCTCAGCGGATGCCCATGAGCTTCATGAGCACGAGCGTCACCTGCTGGAACGGTCCCTCGCCGAGCGGCAGCGAGACGTAGACCAGCTTCATGAAGATGAAGAGCAGCGCCGCGGCGCCGAGGATGCTGACCGCGGCGAGGACGCCCCAGCGGCGGTAGCCGCCAAGCGCGATGAACGCGGCGAGGTAGGGAACGGTAGCGGTGAAGAAGCCGAGCTTGGTGAGCGCCCAGACGTAGCCCGCGCTCAGCACCATGCCGCCGACGAGCATCCAGGGATGGCTCTCCTCGGCGGCGCCCTCTGCGGCGGCGCGCACCGCCTCGCGGCGACGCCCGGACGCGAGCGCGGCCGCGATCTTGACCGCGCACACCGCCATCGCCAGCGCGAGGATCGCCCGGGGCCAGAAATCCGGCCCGAGCACGCCCGGACGCGCGAGGTACTCGATGCCCGAGGCGGCGTGGTAGAGATAGCCTGCGCCGGCCGCGACCACCGCGTACGGCAGCGCGCGCCTCAGGCGGGCGGCATCGACCACCCTACTTCTTCGGCGCGTACTTGCGCATGGTCTCGAGCTCCTTCTTCATGAACTCGGCCGCGCCGGCGGCCGGGATGAAGCTCGATTCCTCCGCGTACTGGTCCTTGAGCCACGCGCGGTAGTCGTCGGTCGCGGCGATGCTGGCGAGCGCATCGGAGACCGCGCGCACCCGCGCCGCATCGGTGCCGGCTTTGAGCACGATCGAGCGGAACTGGTTGATGATGATGTCGTGCCCGAGCTCCTTGCCGGTGGGAACGTCCTTGTAGGCCGGGAAGCGCTGCTCGGCGAAGATGACGACCGGGCGCATCTGCTTGCTTTCGAGGAAGCTCTTCACGTCGCCGAGTTGCTCGTAGAGGACGTCGGCGTGGCCGCCGAGGATGGCGGTGTATCGCTCGGCCGGCTTGGGAAAGGGCACGGACTGGAACTTGAGACCCTTGCCGTTCAAGTAGATCACCGTGAGGTCGTCGGCGCTGCCGAACCCGGTGATGCCGACCTTGAGCGGCCGCTTGCGCGCCTCGGCCTCGACGTCCTGCCACGTCTTCATCGGGCTCGACTCCGCCACGAAGAACGCGGAAGGCTGCCGGATCAGGATGCCTGCCGGCACGATGTCCTCGGTCTTCCATTTGGTCGCCGGGCCCATCTGCACGGCGAGCGTGTCGGCGATGAAGATCGAGATCGAGTAGCCGTCGGCGGGCTGGGCGAGCATCTTGGTGAGGCCGGTCTGCCCGGTGGCGCCGGGAACGTTGATCACCGGCAGCGAGACGCCGAGCGCCTTCTCGAGGCCCGGGGCGAGCTTGCGCGCAAGCTGGTCCGCACCGCCCCCGGGCCCCCACGGCACGATGAACTCGATCGGCCGGGACGGATACTTCTCCTGCGCCACCGCGACGAGCGCCGCGGCGGCGAGGCCGACCGCCGACATCAAGCGTACGAAAGAATGCGATCGCATAGCCTCCTCCTCCTCGGACACGCCGGTCAAACGAAGCGCTTGTATTTCTCCAGCAGCCGCGTCGGCTTCTTCAGCGCGTCGCGGCGGAACGGATCGCCGAGCTCGCGCGTGCACATCATCTCGACGACCGTGGTCTTGCCCGCCTTCTGCGCCTTGCACGCCTGGCGGAAGGCCTCCGCGACGTCCTGCACCCGCTCGACGGTGATCCCTTCCGCGCCCATCGCCCGCGCGATGCCGGCGAAGCTCGGGTTGTCCAGGTTCACGCCGAGGAAGCGGTTCGAGTAGAAGTCGACGTGGTTCTTCTTCTCCGCGCCCCACTGCTCGTTGTTGAACACCACGGCGGTCACCGGGATGCGCTCGCGCACGCAGGTGAGGAGCTCCCCGAAGCTCATGCCCCAGGCGCCGTCGCCGACGTAGGCGACGGCGGTGCGCTCGGGCGCGCCGACCTTGCAGCCGATCATCGTGGGGAAGGCGTAGCCGCAGTTGCCGAACATCATCGCCCCGAAGAGCGAGCGCGGCCGCTCGAACTTCAGGTAGGCATTCGCGACCTGGCAGATGTTGCCGATGTCGGTCGAGACCATCGCGTCGTCCGGCATCGCGCGCGCCAGCTCGCGCAGCATCTGGCGCGGATGCATGTACGTCGAGCCCTTGGCGACCTCGAGGCTCCAGGGATCGGTCTCGAAGTCCCACGCGGCGAGCTCCTTCGCCCAGGCCTCCTTCTCGCTCCGCACGAGGGCGAGCCGCTCGTCGCGGTTCGCCGCGCAGGCGAGCGTGCGGCCCTTCACGCGCGCGGTGAGCGCAGCCGCCGCCTCGCGCGCGTCGCCGTTCACCGTGACCGCCGTCTTCTTCACCAGGCCGAGCACCCGCGGATCGGCGTCCACCTGGATGAGCTTCGCGCCCGCCGGCCAGTAGTCGAAGCCGTACTGCGGCAGCACGCCGAAGGGCCCGAGGCGCGAACCGAGCGCGAGCACGACGTCGGCCTTCGCGATCACCTTCATCGCAGCCTTGGAGCCGTGGTAGCCGAGCGGGCCGCACGACAGCCGGTGGCTCGCCGGGAAAGTGTCGTTGTGGAGATACGAGTTGCACACCGGCGCCTCCAGCGCCTCGGCGAGCGCGATGCAGGCGTCCACGCCGTTCGCCATGGTCAGCCCGCCGCCCGCGATGATCACCGGGAACTTCGCCTTGGCGAGCAGCTCCGCCGCCGCGTCCAGGCTCGCGCTGCCGCCGGGACCGCGCTCGACCCGGATCGGCTGCGGGATCTCGCACTCGACCTCGCCGTAGAGGTAGTCGCGCGGGATGTTGAGCTGCGCCGGACCCATCTCGAGGATCGCGCGGTCGAAGGCCCGCGCGGTGAGCTCTGCCATGCGCGCGGGGTTGTTGACGTGCGCCTGGTACTTGGTGATCTTCGAGAAGATCGGCAGCTGCTCGGTCTCCTGGAACCCGCCCAGGCCCATCGTCATCGAGCCGGTCTCCGGCGTGATGGCCACCACCGGGGAATGCGCCCAGTAGGCCGCCGCGATCGCGGTGACGAAGTTGGTGATGCCCGGGCCGTTCTGGCCGATGCACACGCCGTGCCGGCCGGTGATGCGCGAGTAGCCGTCGGCCATGTGCGCCGCGCCCTGCTCGTGCACCGTCGGAATGAAGCGGATGCCGGCGGCGGGAAAGAGGTCGAGCGCGTCCATGTAGGCCGAGCCGACGATCCCGAAGATGTCCTTCACGCCCTGCGCGACCAGCGTTTCCACGAGGGCCTCGCTGGGCGTCATGCGCACCTTGCCGGCCACCACCATGCGTTGCACATCGGAGACGTTGGTCACGAGGGGCTCCTGTCGTTTGGGGATGCGCTTTGGCGCGGACGCATCGCGGAATCGAGTTTGCAGAATATCGCACTGCCACGGCCGCAGACAAGGCGCGGGGGCAACTCTCGAATGGCCCGTTCCAGATTTCGATAAAATTCCGGCCCATGCCGCAAAAGGAAGACCGCACGCCCGCGACGCTGCGCGCGTTCGCGGTTCTCGAAGCGCTCGCCGCCGCGGACCAGCCGGCAACGCTCGCGACGCTGGTCGAGTCCTGCAAGCTGCCCAAGCCGACCGTCTACCGCATGCTCGCGATGCTGGAGGAGGCGGGTCTGGTGTGGCGCGAGCCCGCCAGCCGCGGCTACGCACCGGGCCCGAGGCTCGCCTCGCTCGGGCGCAACGTGATGCTGAACGGCAGCCTGCGGGCCGAGCGCCACGCGATCCTCGCGCGCCTGGTCGAGGTGATCGGCGAGACCTGCAACTTCACCATGCTCAACGGCGCGGAGGTCGTCTATCTCGACCGGGTCGAGACCGCGTGGCCCCTGCGCATGACGCTTGCGCCCGGCTCGCACGTCCCGCTCCACTGCACCGCGAGCGGAAAGCTGCTGCTCGCGCTGCTGCCCAAGGCGGCGCGGACCCGGCTGACCGCGCATCTCGCGCTCCCCCGCTATACCGACACGACCATCACCGACGGCAGGCGGCTCGCGGCGGAGCTCGCGCAGATCCGCGCCAACCGTTTCGCCACCGACAACGAGGAGTTCCACGCCGGCCTGGTCTGCGTGGCGGTCCCGGTCATGGACGCGCGACGGCGCGCTTGCGCCGCGATCGCGGTGCAGGCGCTCGCCTCGCGCATGCCGCTCCAGCGCGCGCTCGAGCACCTTCCGGAGCTGCGCGCGGCCGCGGATGCGATGGCGACCACCGTCTCGGAGCGCGCCGGCTAAGCGAAGAGGATCCCCGCCGACACGGCGATCAGCAGGCACAGCGTGAACTGCCGGAAGCGCGTGTCGTTGAAGCGCGCGAATGCGCGCGTTCCGAGGATCAGCCCGCCGTAATAGCCCGGCGCGAGCGCGAGCCCGGTCCAGGCCGCCGCCGCCCCGAGCAGGCCCCCCGCCCAGAGCATCACGATCGCGGCGAGCGAGACGGCCGCCACGAACAGGGTGAGGTTCGCGCGCGTGGTTTCGATCCCGTCGGGTCCCGAGAGCAGGTACAGGATGACCGGCGGACCGCCGATGCTCGTCGCGCCCGCCATCGCGCCGCTCAGCGCACCGAGCCCGATCGAGGTCCCGAGACGCGGGCGCCCGGCGTAGCGCCAGCCGCGCAGCAGCAGCAGCGAGAAGACGATCACGATGGCGGCGATCGCGCGGCGGAGCACCTGCGGATCGGCGGTGGCGAGAACGTACCCCCCGAGCGGCAGCGTGACGCAGGCCGCGGCGAGGATCGGACCGATCACGCGCCAGCGCACGTGGCGGCGCGTCTGCACCAGCATCGGGGTCGCTGCGACCGACTCGAGCAGGAGCACCGCGGGCACGGTCAGCGCCGGCCCGAAGAGGAGCGCGAGCGGCGGCGTCATCACCAGCGCGCCCCCGAAGCCGGTGATGCCGCGGACCACTCCGGCGAGCGCCGCGATCGCGACGGCGGCCGCCAGGAGCTCAGGTGCGAAGGAAGCCGCCGTCAACGGCGATCGTCTCGCCAGTGATGAACTCCGACCAGTCGGAGGCGAGGAACACCGCGAGCCGCGCCACGTCGTCCTCCTCGGCGAGGCGCCCGAGGGGGATCCGCGCCACGATGCGGGCGCGCACCTCGGGCGTGAGGAGCGAGTGCACCATGTCGGTCGCGACCACCGCCGGCGCGATCGCGTTCACCCGGATCTTGAGCGGGCCCAGCTCGCGGCCGAGGCCCTTGGTCATCGCGACCACCCCCGCCTTGGTCGCCGCGTACCAGACGTTGCCGAAGGCGCCGCCGCCCTTCTCGTGCGCCACCGAGGCGATGTTGATGATCGCGCCCTTGCCGCGGCGGCGCATCGCCGGGACCGCGGCCTGCACGCAGTTGTAGATCCCGGTGAGGTTCACCGCGACCAGGTCGTCCCAGGCCTCCCCCGCGGTCGAATCGAACGGGCCGGTGGCGAGCAGCCCGGCGTTGTTCACCAGGATGTCGAGTCCGCCGCTCTCGCGCTCGACTCGCTCCACCGCCGCGCGCACCGCGGCGCGATCGCGCACGTCCATGCGGACGGCGGCGCGCGCGTCGATGTCGGCGGCGTGGACGAGCGCGCCGTGCTCGGCGAGGCGCGCGGCGATGCGCGCGCCCACGCCCCGCGCCGCGCCGGTGACGAGCGCGACGCTCCCGTGCAGGTCGAGGCTCACTGGGGATAGGTCACCGCCGGGAACTGCTTGACCTTGTCCCACCAGCCGAGCTCGACGAACGCGCGCTTCGCGCCCGGGTGCACGTTCTCGTCGGACAGCCCGTGCAGCATCAGCTCGGGCGTCCAGATCTTCCACAGCGCGTGCAGCTCCTTCATCTTCGGGGCGTTGCGCGCGACCGCGGCCACGATCTGGTAGGCCGCCTCCTCCGGGAAGTCCGGGTGCGCCGCCTTGAAGCCGCGGTTGACGCCGAGCGAGAGCGGCGCGGTCTGCTTGGGAAGTTTGCCGGGCGGGAGAACGACGTGCAGGAACGTGGTGCCGAACTTCGCGTTCACCTTGTCGATCGCCTCCTTCGAGACGCTGATGTAGCGCAGCTGCTTCGTCGATGCCTCGAGCTGCCGGAGTGGCGGCGCGATCAGCATCTCGGTGAAGCTCGGCTCGGTGCCGAAGGCGGTCACCGCCACGTCCACCGAGCCGTCGAGCAGCTGCTGGGTGAGCGCGGCGGGCGTGAGATGCCGGATGTCGGCGTTCTGCGGCGTGATGCCGTAGCCGTGCTCGAGCATCAGGCGCGAGAACACGCCCCAGTCGCTCTGGCTGCGCAGGCCGAGCGCGATGCGCTTGCCCTTGAAGTCCGCCGGCGTCTTGATCGCGGGATCGAACGTCACGAAGAACTTGCCCTGCGCCCACCAGGTCTCGCCGTAGAGCAGCTTGAAGCGGATCGGCACGCGGTCGGGCAGGAACTCCTTGAGCTCGGGCGTGCCGCCCCACTTGAGCCCGAGCTGGATGATGACGTCCTCGGTGCTGAAGGCGGTCTTCTCCCAGTGGCGCTCGTTCGCCATCTCGCGGATGTTGAACATGTAGCCCGGCGTCTCCTGCGGCAGCAGCGTGACCGGGCTGCCCTCCTTGATCATCTGGTTCATGAGGATGGTGTCGGACTCCGTGGGCCCGCAGCCCCAGGGGCAGAGCAGCAGCGGCACCGAGATCGGCGCCGCCGGCTTCTGCGCCAGCGCCGCGTTCAGCGGCAGCGCTGCGAGCGCCACCGCGGCGAGCAGACTGTGAATCGCGATTTCGAGCTTCATGGTCCTCCTCCTTCGGGGTTGGTTGCAACGCTCCTCGCCACCGCCGGCCGGCGCAGCGCTGTGACCGCGAACAGCGCCGCCGCGGCGCCGGCAAAGATGAAAGTCGAATGGATCGCCTCGGTGATCATCGCCCAGTAGCCGAGGATGGTGAGTGCGTAGAACAGCGCGCGCTCGGCGCCGGTGAGCGTGCGCCGGAAATGGCCGAACAGCGCGATCGACGAGGTCCACTGGATCAGCAGGATCTCCGCGAGCGGCGGCACCACGTTCCAGCCGACGTTCGGGAACTCGAGCAGCTGCGGCCGGTACACGAACGCGAACGGGATGATGAAGGTGCTCGCGGCGAGCTTCATGGACGCCTTCGCGGTGTCCCAGAAGCTCGCGCCGGCGAGCTTGGCGCCGGCGAGCGCGGCGACCGCGATCGGCGGGCTCAGCGCGGAGTACACGGCGAAGTAGAAGACGAAGTAGTGCGCGAGCAGCGCCTTCACCCCGAGCTGCTGCAGGAACGGCACCAGCGCGAGCGCCACCACGAGGTAGGCGACCGGCGTGGGCAACCCCATGCCCAGGATCAGGGACAGAACCGCGGCGCCGGCGAGGAGGATGAACGAGTTGTCCGGCAGCACCGCGACGAGGAACGTCCCGAGGCGCCCCGAGAGATTGGTGGTGAGGAACGCCTGACCGAGCGGCCCGATCGCGATCAGCAGCACCGCGAGCAGCGCCATCATCTCCACCCCCTCCTCGAGGGCGAGCGCGAGTTGGCGCGCGCTCGGCCGGTGCCGGCCCTGGAACGCCGCGAGGCCGAGCGCGATCAGGCAGCCGGTGAATCCCGCCATCGACGGCGAGTAGTACTGGAGCAGCAGCCAGCACACCGCGACGAACGAGATCAGGAACGCCGGCAGGGTGCGCCACATGACCGCGACGTCGACCGGCTCCCTGAGCTTCGGCAGACGGTGCCGGCGCGCGTACACCATCACCGCGATCCAGATCCCGGTCATGTAGAGCGCGCCCGGGATCACGGCCGCCTTCACGATGTCGATGTACTTCATCGACAGGAAGCTCGCGATGATGAACGCCGCCAGGCCGAGCACCGGCGGCATGATCTGCCCCGAGGTCGACGCGGCCGCCTCGATCGCGCCGGCCATCGCCGGGCTGTAGCCGTACCGCTTCATCATCGGGATGGTGAAGCGGCCGGTCAGCACGACGTTCGAGACCGCGACCCCCATCACCATCGAGACCACGCCGCTGCCGATCACCGCCGGGCCCGCGGCGCCCCCGGCGATGCGGTTGCCCATGCTCTTTCCCATCTCGATGATCGAATGCAGCATGCCGATGCCGAACAGCACCGAGGCGTAGAGCACGAGGTAGTAGATGTCGTCGACCGCGGTCTGCGCGAACCAGAAGAAGCCCTGGGTGGTGCCGAGCCCGATGTAGTTCATGACGAAGTTCGGCTCGTAATGCAGGTGCGTGAACAGGGGATGCTCGATCAGGTGGCCGTAGAAGAAATAGACGATCGCGAGCACGATGAAGAGCGTGAGCACCGGGCCCCAGTGCAGCCAGGTGAGGATCAGCACTCCGACCGTGAAGATCATCCCGATCGCCATGTCGAAGCGGTCGAAGAACGGCGCGGCGACCTCGAGCCGGGTGGCGTTGACGAGGATGTAGAGCCCGCCGCCCGAGGCCATCGCGAGGCCCGCGAGCGCGATCGCGAGCTTCGGCCAGAAAGCCCGCGAACGGGCGTCCGTGGCGCGCGCCTGGAGCGCCGTCCGGACGCTCACCAGCCCGGCGATCAGCATCACCGCGAACGTGAACGCGGCGTAGTGCTGCGAGGAGCTGCGCACGAAGCCGAACAGGGCCAGCGTGACGTAGACGGTCAGCATTGCCCCCGCGATCCCGGTCGCCCAGCGCAAGCCGTTCGCGCACGTCTGCAGCGACGCTCGGCTCACCCTGCTCCTCCCCGGGCCGCGCTCACGCCGCGCCGTCCGTCAGGGTGCGCGACAGCCTGGCCGCCGCCCGGCGGAGATCGGGCAGGAAACGCTTCACGCCCGTGAGCGTCAGCCGGGCCTCCGCGGCCGAGATCGCGAGGCCGGCGCAGACTTCACCGTTGCGCCCGCCGCGCACCGGGGCCGCGATGCACACGACCCCGGACATGAACTCCTCCGCGTCGGTCGAATAACCCTGCCTGCGGATGCGCTGCAGCTCCTGCTTGAGGCGCCGGACGTCGGTGATCGTCGTCTTCGTGTAGCGCGTCAGCGCGCCGTCCGCTAGCAGGGCGTCGAGCGCTGCGTCCGGCAACTCGCTCAGCAGCAGCTTCCCGATCGCCGTGCAGTGCAGCGGCACTTCGCTGCCCGGCTCGAAGCGCAGGCCGAGCGGCCAGTGCGACTCGACGCGGTCGATATAGACCACGTTGGTGCCGGCAATGACGCCGAGGTTGCACGACTCGCCGGTCTTGCGCGCGAGCCCGGCGAGGATCGCGTGCCGCGCTCCCGAGCCCGCCCCGGCCCGCAGCGCGTTGAGCCCGAGCCCGACGAGACGCCGGCCCTCGACGATGCGGCGCCGGCCGGGCTCGCGGCCCACGAAGCCGAGCCGCTCGAGCGCGGTGACGATGCGGTGGGCGGTCGGCTGGGGCAGATCGAGGGTCGCGGCGATCTCGGCGATCGCGAGCGGCCGCGCGCGCTCGGCGACAACCTCGAGCACGCGCAGCGCCTTCGGCACCGCGCCGGCGCCGTTGCCTGCGCGGCGGGCCGGGCTCATGTGCCGAACGACAGGTCGGTGCCGGCGAAGCGGATGCGCGCCTGCGCGATGTCCTTGCGCTCGGCGAGCCAGCGCACCAGCTCGTAGAGCGGCGTGGTCCGCGTGCGGCACTCCGGCACCGGATCGCGCAGCGCCGCGGTCAGCGCCGCGTCGTAGAAGGCGGCGAGCAGCACGTCCTCGTCGCTCGCGCGCGGGCCGAGCCGCTCGCGCAGCCGCGGGATCCACGGCTCGATGTGCTCGGCGGGACGCTCGGTAACGCGCTCCTCCGGACGGATGTTCGCGCGCTCGAGAAACTCGGCCGAGGGCGCGGCCGCGAGCTTGCCGTAGTAGCCGCGCGCGTACTTGCGCACCTCGTCGGGGATCGTCTTGTAACGCTCGCCCTGGACGACGTTGAGCACCGCCTGGGTGATGACGTACTGCGCGAACGGGCTGACGACGATCGGATAGCCGAGGTCCCGGCGCACGCGCGCCGCCTCCTCCATGATCTCCGGCAGTCGGTGCTCGAGCTGCATCGCCTGGAGCTGATAGCGCAGGTTGGAGATCATGCCGCCCGGGATCTGATGCTCGTAGAGCGCCGGGTCGTAGCGCGCGACCACGCCGCGCGGCTTGTCCTCGCGCACGCACAGCCAGTCGAAGTAGCCCGACGCCTCGCGCATCGCCCGCGCGTCGAGCCGGCACTCGAGCCCGAGCGCGAGCGCACGCTGGCGGATCTCCTGCGTCGTCGGGAGCGAGGCCCCGTTGCCGAGCGGCTCGAGCGCGGTGTACGCGTACTCGAAGCCCGCCTGCATGGCGACCGAATAGACCGCCGGCGCGAGGCCCGACTGGCAGTGCGAGTGCAGCTGCAGCGGAACCCCGCGCGCCGCCGCGACCACTTGGGGAAAGAGCGTGCGGCCGCGCTCCGGCGTGAGCAGCCCGGTCGGGTCCTTGATGCAGATGTAGTCGACGCCGAGCGCGAGCAGCTCCCGGGTGCGCGCCACGTAGTACTCGTCGGTGTGCACCGGGCTCAGCGTGTAGGTCATCCAGCCGTTCGCCTTCATGCCGGCCGCCTTGGCGGCGCGCACCGAGGACTCGATGTTGCGGTTGTCGTTGAGCGCGTCGTAGACGGTCAGGACCTTGACGCCGAGGCCCGCGAGCACGCGGGCGTTGAGCTCGACGATGTCGTCGGGGAAGAGCTCGAACGTATAGAGGCTCTGGCCGCGCGTCAGCGCATCGACCGGGGTGGCGAGGCGCTCGCACAGGAACTGCACGCGGCGCCAGGGGTTCTCCTGCAGGTAGCGCACGCAGACGTCGAACACCGCGCCGCCCAGCACGTTGATGACGTCGTAGCCGACGCGGTCGAGCGTGCCGAGGATCGGCGCCATCATCGCGGTGGTCATGCGCGTGGACCACAGGCACTGGTGCGCGTCGCGGAGCGTCACGTCCACGAAGCGCATCGTGCGCGCGGGCTTGCGGCGTTCGCTCATCGGGCTGCCCTCGGGGCGGCGCGGAGGCTCATGCGCCGGGGTCGATCGCGAGCAGCGGCTGCCCGTACTCGACGGGCTCGGCGTTGCCCACCAGCACGTGGGTCACCACCCCGGCGCAGCCGGCCGGGATCGAGTTCATGAGCTTCATGACCTCGATGATGCAGACGGTCGTGTCCGGCGCGACGCGGGTGCCGGGCTCGACGAAGGGCGGCGCGCCCGGCTCCGCGGCGCGGTAGAACGTGCCGACCATCGGCGCGCGCACCAGCACGAGGCCCGCCGGGAGCTTTTCCGCGTCGGCGTGCGCGTGCGGCACGCGCAGCGCCGCGCGCTCCGGCTCGAGCGTCACCTCGCCGCCGACCGGCTCGTGGGCGTGCGGGTTCGCGGCCGGCGGCGGCGCCGGCGGCGCGGCGTTCGCGCGCCGCACCTCGACCTCGATGTCTCCCGAGCGCAGGCGGAACTCGCTGAACTTGGACGCCGACCGGATGAGCTCCACGATCTGCACCAGGTCCTCGTAGGTGGGCGCGCGCGGCGCGGCGGCCCGCGTCCGCGCCGCGCGTTTGCGCCGGGGAGATCCGGAGCGGGCTTTCATTAACCGGAATCGGGAATTCCGTTTTCCGGACATGTTTGCACAGCGCCCCCCCCTTTGCAATAATGGCTCGGGGGGACCTGCCCATGGCCGAGCCCGTCATCATCACCGTGGCGATCACCGGCGCGCTGCCGAAGAAGAAGGACAACCCGGCGGTGCCGGTGACGCCCGCCGAACAGATCGAGTCCACGCACGAGGCCTACGAGGCGGGCGCCGCGCTCGTCCACATCCACGTGCGCAACCCCGACGAGTCGCCGGGCTCCGATCCGGAGCTCTTCGCCCGCGTGCAGGAAGGCGTGCGCAAGCACTGCCCGGGCATGATCGTGCAGTTCTCCACCGGCGGCCGGGGCCGCGAGCAGGCGAAGCGCGGCGCGATGCTGCATCTCAAGCCCGACATGGCCTCCCTCGCCACCGGTTCGGTCAACTTTCCGAACCAGATCTACGAGAACCCGCCGGACTTCGTGGAGGGGCTGGCGAAGACGATGCTCGAGCACGACATCAAGCCGGAGATCGAGGTCTTCGACCTGGCGATGCTCTACAACGCCGCGAACCTGGTGAAGAAGGGCCTGCTCAAGGATCCGCCGCACGTGCAGTTCGTCATGGGCATCCCGAACGCGCTGCCTGCGCGGCGCTCGATCTTCGACTTCCTGCGCGCGGAGCTGAAGGAGATCATGCCGCGCGCCACCTGGGTCGCCGCGGGCATCGGGCGCCACCAGTGGGAGGTGAACCAGTGGTGCCTGGAGACCGGCGGCCACTGTCGCACCGGCCTGGAGGACAACCTGCGCGTCGAGCCCGATCGCCTCGCGGCGAGCAACGCCGAGCTCGCGCAGAAGATCGTGGACCACTGCGCGCGCTTCGATCGCCGGCCCGCCACCCCCGCCGAGGCGCGGCAGATCCTCGGCTTGCGTCCGGCCTAGCAGCCTGATGCAAAAGCTACGGAAATGACGTCCTTCGCTTTCGGTGAATCGCCTCGAAGGAGCGCCCGACCGCTGTTGCGGTCTGGATTTGCTGCTCTTGCTGCGGGTTCGTGAT